>VFQU01000181.1_pt1 | contig 69859 bp, 64 predicted proteins | sample 3512311 | NCBI WGS metagenome assembly VFQU01 (sample SAMN10412377, study PRJNA504923) | tailings metagenome | isolation source: Relicate 3 Philex TSF3 active mining site | place: Philippines: Tuba, Benguet | collected 2017-08-29 | reverse complement strand
ATGCGCAGGGTGCGGTGGACATCGTCGAGGCGATCGGCGGCGACCTGGACGAGAAGGAGCGCATGGAGCTGCTCCTGAAGCAGAACATCCTTCTGCAATTGCAGCACCTCAAGACCCACCCGACCGTCGCCGTCGCGCTGGCGCAGAACGCGGTGCAGCTGCACGGCTGGGTCTACGACATCAGGACCGGCGGCGTGTCGACCTACAACGAGGCGACCCACAGCTGGTCCCCCATCGACGAGCACTATGCCGCCGAAGTGGCCAAGGCCGCGCTCGCCGGCTCGTCCTGCGGATAGGACGCCCACGCTCCCGCCGACCCAGCCCACACCGCTGCCGAGGATAGCGACCGATGACCACCATGACCGCCACCCGTACGCCGATCGCCGTCCTGAGCCGCGACTTCCTCGCCTCGATCGTCGTCTTCCTCGTCGCCCTGCCCTTGTGCATGGGCATCGCGATCGCCTCGGGCGCCCCGCCCGCGCTCGGGCTCATCACCGGGATCGTCGGTGGTCTCGTGGTCGGGGCCATCGCCGGTTCCCCCTTGCAGGTCAGTGGCCCGGCGGCGGGCATGGCGGTGCTGGTGTTCCAGCTGGTGCAGGAACAGGGCCTCATCATGCTCGGCGTGGTGGGGCTCATCGCGGGCGCGTTGCAGCTGCTCGCCGGGGCGCTGCGGCTCGGCCAGTGGTTCCGGGCGATATCGCCCTCGGTCATCCACGGGATGCTGGCGGGGATCGGCGTGCTGATCTTCGCCTCGCAGGTCCACGTCATGCTCGACGATGCCCCGCGCGCGAGCGGCCTTGCCAACCTTGCCGCCATCCCCGAGGCGATTGTCAAGGTCTTCCCGATCGACGGCTCGGTCCATCATCTTGCGGCGCTCGCCGGCGTCATCACCATCGCCACGATCATCATCTGGAACAAGTTCAAGCCGACGCGGCTCGCGCTGCTGCCGGGGCCGCTGCTGGGGGTGATCATCGGGACGCTTTTCGCGCTGATCTTCGCGCTGCCGATCACCCAGGTGGAGCTTCCCGACAACCTCACCGATGCGCTGAACATCCCCACCGGGGAGGCGTTCGCCCGGATCATCGATCCCCAGATCCTCGGACTCGGCCTCGTCTTCGCCTTCGTGGCGAGCGCCGAGACGCTGCTGTGCGCGACCGCGGTCGACAAGATGCACATTGGCGTGCGGACCAATTACGACAAGGAACTGCGCGCGCAGGGCATCGGCAACATGATCTGCGGCGCGGTGGGCGCCCTGCCGATGACCGGGGTGATCGTGCGTTCGGCCGCGAACGTCGAGGCGGGCGCCACAACCCGCTTCTCGGCCATCGCCCACGGCGCCTGGCTGCTGCTCGCGGTGGCCGCCCTGCCCTTCGTGCTCAACGAGATCCCGACCAGCGTGCTCGCCGCGATCCTCGTCTACACCGGCTACAAGCTCGTCAACATCGCGCAGATCCGCAAGATTGCCGAGTTCGGCCGGCAGGAGCTCGCGATCTACTTCGTGACGCTGGTGGGCGTGGTCGCGATCGACCTGCTGACGGGCGTCATCATGGGCTTCGTCCTGGCGACGCTGAAGCTCGTCTACACCTTCTCGCACCTCGAGATCAGCACCACCGAGGACAAGGAGGCGAACCGCATCGACGTGTGGCTGGAGGGCTCGGCGACCTTCTTCTCGATCCCGCAGCTCAGCGCCGTGCTGGAGCGCAGCCCCTTCGGCTCCGAGGTGCACATCCATGTCGAGCGGCTCGACTACATCGATCACGCCTGTCTCGAGATGCTGTCCTCGTGGGAGAAGCTCCACCAGAGCACCGGGGGCAGCCTCGTCGTCGAGTGGAGCGATCTGGTGCGGCGTTATGGCCGTCGTTCGCAGGACCCGTCGAAGACCACCATCCCGGCGCTGACCGAGCGGACCGCGGCCTGAGCGGGACTGCCGCTCAACCCTCCGTCACGAGCGCTAGCCGCACCGGCGGGCGCTCGGCGGCGGCGGGCTGGTCGGATGGCGCGAGGGCCTTCCACGCGGCGACAGACCGCCCCGCCTCGGCCGGCTCGCGGCACAGCCATTCGACGAATTCGGCATCGCTCGCCTGCCGCGCATAGGGGGCGGGCGAGCCCCGCGTCGGGGTGACCATCCCCCGGTCGCGCAGCCGCGCCCAGCCGTCGGCGAGGCGCCGGGCGGCGAAGGGATTGCCCGCGCGTGCCGCCGCGAGCGCCAGCGCCTGCACCAGCAGGGCCGAGTCGAGCGGCTGGTCCGGCGCGGCCTGCCCGGCCGTCTCGCCGCACAGGAGCAGCAGGCGATCCTGCCGGTGCCACGCCATCGGCCAGGGCGCGCTGATCCCGCTGACCTTCGCCAGCATCGCGAACACGAGGCTGCGCAGCTCGGGCAGCACGATGATCGCGTCCCACGCGGCGGCGTCCTGCGCGAGGCGGACGACCGCCTCCTCGATCGCGATCACCTCAATGGCGGGCGCCTCGTCGCGGGGCATCGGCCCCGCCGCGAGCAGCTGCCGGGTGACGACGCTGCGGCAACGGTCATGCCCGACGATCGCGATCCGGCGGCGACCCTCGGCCACCGCGGCGTCGATCATGCCGCGCAGCAGCCGGGTGCCGGGGAGATTCGCATCGCACTCCTCCTCCGCCCGGCACGCGGCCGGGTGCGGCGAGATCAGCACGACATCGAGAGCGCGGCTCCCGCGCGGGGCTGCGGCGCAGGGGTCCCAGAGGTAGCTCGCGACCCAGTCGGCGCGCAGCATCCCGCGGAGGCTCCGGCGGTCCTGGAAGGCGAGGCAGGACTGCACGAGCCAGGGCGCGAAGACGGGTGCGGACGGCGCGGCGGCGCCGACCGGCCAGCGCGCGAGCTGCCGCAGTCCGGCCGAACGGTCCGCCGCCGGGACCCGCTTCACCGCAATCGCCAGCCAGGCGGCAATCCGGGCGAGCGCCTCGTCCCAGTCGGCACCCGGCGCCTGGGGCGGATCGACGAGGGTCAATGCATCCCCGACGAGCCTGAGGCTCGGCGCCGCCTTCACGTGCCGAGGGGCCGCGATGGGCGCCTGCGTCGGCGCGGCCTGCGGTTCCGCTCCATGGGCTGCCGGGAGGGCGGCGAGCATCTCGGTGTTCTGGGCTTCCATTGCGGATCTTTCGCGGCGTGTCGGGACGCCACGGCCTAGCGCTTGCATCAGCATAGAGAAATTTCATTCTTTGTCGCAGATCGTTCCATAAAAGCGATGGGTCTGCCGCCCCGCTGCTTGCCTCCCGTTCAGTGCGGGCGCCGTTCATCCGAGGTTGTGAGCGCATCGTCGATGAAGGACCCTCTCCATCACGGCCTCGCTTATGGCGCTGCCGCAGCCCGCGGCCCGGCGCCGCGCCGGGACCAGAGCCACCATGTTCATCATCAAGGGATCATCATTCTCATGCGTCATCTCATCCTCGCCGCGAGCAGCGCGATCGCGCTGGCTGTGCCTGCCGTGACGGCCGCCGCCCAGGCCCCCGCCCGGCCGGCGCCCGCCGTGTCGCAGTCCGCTGAGGCCAACCCGCTGCTCGGCGCATGGATCACAGATCCGCAGGGCGTCCCGCCCTATGATGCGATCAGGCCGAACCACTACGAGCCCGCGCTGGCCGAGGCCCTCGCCGAGGCGCGCCAGGAGATCGCCGCGATCACCCGCGCTCGCAGCGCCCCGACCTTCGCCAACACCATCGAGGCGCTGGAGCGTTCCGGACAGCGCTACCGGGCGATCTCGGCGGCGTTCTCGAATGTCGCGGGCGCCGATGCGACGCCCGAGATCCAGGCCGCGCAGGCCCGGATCGTCCCGATGCTCACCGCCTTCAGCAACGAGATGATGCTCGATCCGGCGCTCTTCGCCCGCGTCGATGCCATCCATCGCCAGCGCGACCGCCTGCGCCTGACCCCCGAACAGACCCGCCTGCTCGAGGAAACGCATCGCCGCTTCGTGCGCGCCGGTGCCGCGCTCGCTCCCGAGCAGCGCGAGCGGGTTGCCGCGATCAATGCCGAGCTCGCGGACCTTGGCGTGTCTTTCGGCCAGAAGCTGCTCGCCGACCAGAAGGGCTCGAGCGTGCTCCTCACCGAGCCCGAGATGGCGGGCATTTCCGCTGGACAGAAGACCGCCGCCGCCAAGGCCGCCGAGGCGGCGGGCCAGACCGGCTACCTCGTCACCGCGACTCGCTCGGCGGTCGAACCCTTCCTCACCGCCGCCACCGACCGGGGCGCGCGCGAGAAGGTGTTCAAGGCCTTCGACAGCCGCGGCGCCAATGCCAACGAGAACAACACCTCCGAGATCATCCGCCGGCTGCTCGAACTCCGCATCGAGCGCGCCAGGCTGATGGGCGCCGCGACGCATGCCGACTTCGTGCTCGAGGATTCGATGGCCAAGACCCCGGACGCGGCGATGGACCTGCTGATGCAGATCTACACCCCCGCGCTCGAACGGGCCAAGGAGGAGGAAGCGGCGCTCAAGACGCTGGCCGCCGCCGACGGGATCACCGAGATCCAGCCTTGGGACTGGCGCTTCTACGCCGAGAAGGAGCGCGCGCGCCGCTTCAACCTCGACGAGGCCGCGCTCAAGGAATACTTCCCGCTCGACGGCATGGTCGCCGCGCTGATGGAGACCACCCAGCGGCTCTACGGCATCCAGTTCGTCGAGCGTGCCGACCTGCCGGTCTATGCCGAGGGCGTGAGGGCCTGGGAGATCCGCGAGGCGGACGGCAGCACGGTGGGCCTGTTCTTCGCCGACTGGTTCGCCCGGCCCACCAAGCGTCCCGGCGCGTGGATGAACTCGCTGCGCAGCCAGAGCGAGCTGCTCGGCTACAAGCCGGTGGTGGTGAACAACACCAACTACACGCCCCCCGCTCCCGGCGAGCGCGCCGAGATCAGCCTCGCCGATGCCACGACTCTGTTCCACGAGTTCGGCCACGCGCTCCACGGGCTGTTCAGCCAGGTGCGCTATCCGAGCCTGTCGGGCACCGCCGTGTCGCGCGACTTCGTCGAATTCCCCTCGCAGATCCACGAGCACTGGATCAGCGAGCCCGCGATCCTGCGCCAGCACGCCCGCAACGCCGCCGGCGAACCAATCCCCGAGGCGATGCTGGCCTCGCTGCTCGAGGCGCGCACCTTCAACCAGGGCTTCCTGACGGTGCAGCAGATCTCCTCGGCGATCCTCGACATGGAGCTGCACCGGATGGGCGAGGTGCCGGCCGGGTTCGACGCGGTGGCCTGGGAGAAGGAGCGGCTCGCGGCTCTGGGTGTCCCGAGCGCGGTGGGAATGCGGCACCGCCTCCCGCACTTCAGCCACATCTTCGACGGCGGCTATTCGGCGGGCTACTATGCCTACAGCTGGGCCGAGGCGATGGACGCGGACGGCTTCGAGGCCTTCAAGGAGAGCGGCGACCTCTTCGACCCCGCACTCGCCGCGAAGCTGCGCCGCGAGGTGCTGGCGCGGGGCAACACCCGCGATCCGGCCGAGAGCTACGTCGCCTTCCGCGGACGCCTTCCCAACGCCGATGCCCTGCTGAAGAATCGCGGGCTGAAGTAACCTGCGTGCCGCCCGGGCCCCGCCCCGGGCGGCGCGGTCTTCCCGAATGCGGGGGCGGCCCGCGCGGCGGCATCCGCGACACTGCCGGCCATTCATAAGAAGCAGCGCGCGGGCCCCGATGGGCATTCTGCGCCCTGCGCCAGCGAGATATACTTAACGCGAGAGAGCACCCGCCCGGGCCACCAATGAGGGGCCCGCAATGGCCGGGTGTCGGCGCAATCGGCGCGGCAGCTTGCCCGTCACAGACCCCCAAACGAGAAAAGCCCCGGTTTCCCGGGGCTTTTCGATCATCGCAGGTCGATGACCTTAACGAGTGCTGCCGAAGCAGTGCGAGAAGTAGCCCCACATAGCGAATCTCCTAACAGCGCCAATTGCTGTAGGAGTGCTTTAACACTTTATTAACCCTAATCAAGCGTTAAGTGCTGCTCGCCCTCCTCCCATCATCGCCAGCAGCTCGGGCATTGCGATAGCGCGCGAGAACAGGAAGCCCTGCGCCTGGTCGCACCCCATCGCCTTGAGGGCTGCGGCCACAGCGAGCTCCTCGACGCCCTCGGCGACCACGACCTTGCCGAGCGAATGGGCGATCTCGATGGTGGCGCGCACCACCGCGCGGCTTTCCTCGGAGGTCGCCATGTGCTGCACGAACCTCTTGTCGATCTTGAGCTCGGAACTCGGCAGCTTCTCGATATATTCGAGATTCGACTGACCGGTGCCGAAGTCGTCGATCGAGAGCCCGATCCCGCGTGCCTTCAGCGCGGCGATCTGGGGGGCCATGCGGTCGTCCTCGAGCTTGGCGGTTTCGGTCAGCTCGAGCGTCAGGTTCTCGGTCGGGAAGTGGTAGCGCCCGAGCAGCGTCATCATGTCGAACAGCAGGTGGGTGTCGGACAGGCTCTTGGCCGACATGTTGACCGCCAGCTTGAAGCGCGGGTCGAGCGCGATCGCCTGGCGTGCCTCCTGGAGGGCGGTCTCCATCACCACCAGGGTGAGCTCGTTGATCCGGTCCCCGGCTTCCGCGGCGAGCACGAGCTCCTGCGGGTTGACATAGTCGCCGCCGTCCGGCCGCCAGCGGATCAGGGTCTCGGCCCCGACGATGCGACCCGAGGCGAGGTCGATCTTGGGCTGGTAGGCGACCCCGATGTCGCGGTTGCGCAGGCCCTTCTCGAGCACGCGGATCAGCTCGAGCCGCTGGTTGCGCGCTTCGAGATGCGCGGCATCGTTGATGATGAAGCGCACGCCGCGCGCGACCGCCTCGTCGGCGGCCTGCATCGCCTTCTTGATGCGCAGCGCCACGGGCAGGTCGTGGTTGGTGTCGATCCCCAGCGCCGGGCTGCCGTTGGAGGACTGCCAGTCGTGGCTGATGACGGTCTTGAGCATCATCGCCAGCCCGTCGGCATGACGCTCGAGCTCGTCCGTCGGCATCCGCGGCGCGAGCCACACGAGAAGGTCGCGCTCGAAGGCGACGTCGCCGACCTCGCCCGGCCCCTTGACGTAGGCGATGAGGGTATTGACGAAATCCCCGATGTCGCGCGCGGTCCAGTCTTCCGACATCTCGGCGAGATTCGCGATCTTGAGCGCGTAGACGTCACGGTCCGCGTTCGGTTGCTGCGAGCTGATCGCCGAGGTGGTCATCGCATCGACAGCGCTGCTCATGTACTTGCTGTTGATGCGCTGGAAGCCGATCGCCGCGACGAGCAAGGCAAGCAGCGGGGACATGACGTCGAGATTGATCCCGAAGTCATCGAGCGCCAGCGGGGCGACGACGAGTGCAAGCGCCGTGAGCGTGATCGTCCGGCCGGCCTTGATCCGGTCGAGCGCCACCGCGGCGCAGGCGGCCGCAACGATCAGCAACGCGGGAATCCAGGTAAGGTCGATCGGCACGCCGCGTGCCAAGGTGTGTGCGCCCATGATATGGAAATAGCCGCCGGGGATTTTTCCGTTGCGCAGCGGCAGAAGATAATAGTCCGGCGATTGGTAGAAAGCGTCGCCGATCAGCACGCTTTTCCCAGCCAACGCTCCGGGCGGCACCCTGCCTTCGGCGATGTCGAGATAGCTGAAGGTCGGGATGGTGCGCTGGTCGAACGCGTAGTCGGGCCGGTACCAGCCCACCGGCCCGTCATGTCCAGCGAGGGCCGCGGAAAGGGACGGGATGCGCTCGCCGTCAAGCATGACGCTGACCGGAAAGGACACCGACAAACCGAACGGGCTGCCGAGCCCGTGCATGGCAGCAAGGCGCGCTTCGCGTCGGAACTCGCTGCGGGGCACGACCTGCTCGACCACCTGGAAGCCGACCTCGTGCCGCGAAACCGTGCCCAGCCAGATCTTGCCCTTGTGGCGTGAGAGCGTCTCGGCGAAGCGAGCGTCAGCCTCCCGGTCTTGCGCAGTGGCATGGGCACGATCGAAGGCGACCTTCTCGACGCCGAGGGCGAACAGCCTTTCGAGCACCGCGCTGTCCATGGATCGATCAGGCGTCTCGTTGCCCATCGCAGCGAGCGTCCGGTCGTCGATCGCGACGAAGGCGATGGTCTGCGGCGCGGGGCGGGAGCGCAGCTCGGCGCGAACGGCGCGGTAGAAGTCCTCGGCCGGCAGGGGCAGGTCGATGAGCGCCGACAGGCCGCCCAGCAGGATCGCCAGCATCGCCACCTTGGCGCGCTTGCGGCGCAGCAGCGTCGCCCCCGCGCGGTGGGTGACAGGCTGGCCGCCGTCGGACGCCTGCGCTCCGGAAAACCCGAAGGCCCGCCTGATCCTGTCGGCCAGCGATGTAAACCCAGACAGCATGAAGCGCGCAATCCCGCAACGGAACCCAAGCTTCTCCCTAGGCTGTGGTGGTTAACGGATTGCAAATGCGGGCCGCGCGGGCCCTCGGCGCGATGTCAGAGCACCCGCGGCGTGAGCAGGCCGAGGCCGATCGTGAGCACCCCCAGCCCGACCGAGAGATGCCAGCGCAGCCGCAGGAAATCGGGGCCCGCAAAGCCCAGCGCGCGGTCGATCAGCGGCGAGGCGAGGATCAGCGCGCCGAGGTAGAACAGCGCCGGGCCGGGCCAGTCCCAGCCGAAGGTCCAGGGCAGGAACAGCGCCACCGCCAGGAGGCTCGGCAGCACCGCCAGCACGTAGGCGCCGGTCGTGGCGCGGCCGCTGGCGAGCGCCTGCCCCCACCACACGCCGCCGAGGAAGCTGAAGATCGCCGCCGCATAGGCGAAGCCCCCGGCGAGCGCGGCATAGCGCCATTCGTGCTCGATCAGGACGAGGCCGACGCAGAGGATTTGGGGCAGCAGCCCGGCATAGCCGAGCACCCGCGCCGCGGGCGAAAGGGATGATTGTCCGTCCATGGCGCCACAAGTCGCAAGGGCCCCGCCCGGTTCCCGCCCGTCTTGCCTCGCATCGGCGATTGCGCCACCAGTGGGCCATGGACCTGTTCGATCTCACCGGCCGCGTCGCGGTCGTCACCGGGGGCAATGGCGGGCTCGGCCTTTCCATGGCGCGCGGTCTCGCCAAGGCGAGCGCAAGCGTCGCGATCCTCGCCCGCAACGCCGACAAGAACGCCGCCGCCCGCGCGGAGCTTGCCACGCTCGGCAGGGGCGAGGTGATCGCGCTCGCCTGCGACGTCGCCGAGGAGGACGAGATCGCCGCCGCCATCGATCAGACCCTCGCCGCCCTCGGCCGCGTCGACGTGTGCTTCGCCAATGCCGGGATCTCCGGCGCGGGCACCGCGATCCCCGACATCACCGCGGAAGGCTGGGACCGCACGATGAATGTCAACACCCGCGGCGCGGCGCTGGTTTACAAGCATGTCACCCGCCACATGATTGCGCGCGCCAAGGACGGCGACGCGGGCGGCAAGCTGATCGCCACCTCCTCGGGCCAGTCGATCATGGGGGTGAACCGCAGCTCCGACTATGCCGCGTCCAAGGCGGCGCTCAACGGCCTCACCCGCGCCGCCGCCTTCGAGCTCGCCCGCTTCAGGATCACCGCCAACGCCCTGCTCTTCGGCTATTACGAGACCGAAATCACCGCCAAGGCCGACCCGAAGTTCGCCGGGTGGATGAGCCGCCGCATCCCGCTGCGCCGCCCCGGCGACCACGCGGGGCTGGAGGGGCTCGCGGTGTTCTTCGCCTCGGCGCATTCGGACTACATCACCGGGCAATGCCTGCCCGTCGACGGGGGCCTGTGCATCTCCTGATTGCACAACGCCCCGGGCGCGCCATCTAGGATCGGAACGGGCGGCATCGCCGACCGTTGCCCGCACAAGCCTCCCGCAACCGGAAACCCCCTCTCCGTGGCCGACGACGACCAGATCCCAGACTTCGCCGACCTTCCTGAGGATCGCGCCCGTCAGCGCGCCGTGCCCGCCGGGCGCGTGGCGCGCATCGGCACCTTCGGGCGGCTCGTCGGCGGGGTCGCGGGCGGGATGGTCGCGGAAGGGGCGCGGCGCCTCGCGAGCGGCGAGCGGCCCTCGGCGCGCGATCTCATCCTGACGCCGGGCAACGTCCAGCGCCTCACCGACCGCCTCTCGCACCTGCGCGGCGCGGCGATGAAGATGGGGCAGATGATCAGCCTCGATGCGGGCGACTTCCTGCCGCCCGAATTGTCGAGGATCCTCGCGACGCTGCGCGACCAGGCGAACTTCATGCCGACGAGGCAGCTCGATCAGGTGCTCAAGACCGAGTGGGGCCCGGACTGGCGCAAGCAGTTCCGCTGGTTCAACCCGCGCCCGATCGCCGCCGCCAGCATCGGCCAGGTCCACAAGGCGCTGACCCGCGACGGGGAGACGCTGGCGATCAAGGTCCAGTATCCGGGCGTCGCCAAGAGCATCGACAGCGACGTCGACAACGTGATGACGCTGCTGAAGCTCGCCGGCTTCGCCCCGCCCGAGCTCGAGATGGACAAGCTGATGGCGGCGGCCAAGAAACAGCTTCACGAGGAGGCCGACTACCAGCGCGAGGGCGCGCAGATGGCGATGTACCGCGAGCGGCTTGCCGGTGTGCCCGGCTTCGTGGTGCCGCGGCTGCACGAGGGCCTGACCCGCGGCGCGATCCTCGCGATGAGCTTCGAGGAAGGCGTCTCGATCGAGGAACTGGGCAGCGAGCCGGCGGAGCGGCGCGATGCGGTCTTCGCAAGGCTGATCCGGCTGGTGGCGCGCGAGCTCTTCGACTTCGGAGTGATGCAGACCGATCCCAACTTCGCGAACTTTCGCTACCGGCGCGAGACGGGCGAGATCGTGCTGCTCGATTTCGGCGCCTGCCGCCCGGTCGATCCGGACGTCGCCCGGGGCTACCGCCGGATGCTCGAGGCAGGCCTCAGGGGCAATGCCGAGGAGGTGCTCGCCGCGACCATCGAGGCGGGTTTCATGATGCCCATCGTTGCCGAGAAGCACCCCGATCGCGTGGGCCGGATGATCGACATCGTCATCAACGAGATGCGCGAGGATGCGCCCTTCGACTTCGGCGACCGCGCCTTCATCCCGCTGCTGCGCGAGGAAGGCTATGCGATCGCGCAGGACAAGGACACCTGGGCCTTCCCGCCGATCGAGACGCTGTTCGTGCAGCGCAAGGTTTCGGGCACGGCGCTGCTGGGCGCGCGGCTCAAGGCCAAGGTCAACATCCGGCGCATCGTGGAGGAGGTTCTGGCGCAAACGGCGTCCTCGCCGTCGCGCCCCGCCTGATCCGCGCCTGTCGGCCCTTGACCCGCTCCAGGCCCCCGTTAGCTCGGCGTTAACCCTGTTTAGACCCTGCCTTGCGACGGGTGGTGCATGTTTCACGTGAAACCAACAAGATAGCCTGTGGACAATCCGAGCCTTTGCGATTAACTCGCACTCATGCACGGGGGGATCGAGCACAGGATTGGTGTGCTGTTCGTGTGTCTCGGCAATATCTGCCGGTCACCGATGGCCGAAGGGGCGTTCCGCGCGGCGGCGCAGGAACGCGGCCTTGCGTGCCTCGTGGATTCCGCCGGCACCGCCTCCTACCACCTCGGCCACCCGCCTGATCCGCGCGCGATCCGCATCGCCGGGCGCCACGGGATCGACATCGCCGGCCAGTCGGCCCGGCAGGTGGAGCGGGACGATTTCTTCCGCTTCAGCCACATCGTCGCGCTCGACCGTGCCAATCTGGAAGGGCTGCGCGCCAAGGCCCCGCGCGGCGGAACGGCGCATCTGGCGATGCTGTTGGACGCAGTCGACGGACGCCGCGGGGAACCCGTTGCCGATCCCTACTACGGCGACGAGGACAGCTTCGAGGCGGCGTGGCAGACCATCGGCATCGGCGTGAATGCCTGGGTCGACCGCCTGCTGCGCGAGACCGAGGCGATTCGCACCTAGCCCCCCCTGAGCAGCTGCACCCCCCAGTCGCGTTCGAACAGATAGAGCAGCATCCGCGCCGCCTCCCCGCGCGCGCTCGTCAGCCCGCCGTCGCGATCCATCAGCAGCCGGGCATCGCCATGCGCGATCGGCAGCAGGCGCTGAGTCTGCTCGAGATCGGCGATGCGGAACGCCGCCTCCCCCGACTGCCGCGTGCCGAGAAGCTCGCCACCGCCCCTCAGAAGCAGATCCTCCTCGGCGATGCGGAAGCCGTCCTGCGTCTCCCGCATCAGCGCCAGCCGGGCGCGGCCGGTCTCGGAAAGCTCGCTTGAGCGCAGCAGCAGGCAGGTGGACTTCTCCGCCCCCCGCCCCACCCGGCCGCGCAGCTGGTGGAGCTGGGCGAGGCCGAAGCGCTCGGCCTGCTCGATGACCATGAGGGTCGCCGAGGGCACGTCCACCCCGACCTCGATCACCGTCGTCGCCACCAGCAGCCGCGCCTGACCGCTGGCGAAGCGTTCCATCGCGGCGTCCTTGACCTCGGGCCGCAGCTGCCCGTGGACCAGCACCACGGCTTCGCCGAAGCGCTCCTTGAGGTCTGCGAACCGCGCCTCGGCGGCGGCGATGTCGGCCATGTCGGTAATGCCGTCGATCTCGCGGACCATCGGGCAGACCCAGTAGGCCTGCTGCCCACCGGCGATGTGCCGGGCGAGGCCTTCCACGACTTCGTCGATCCGCTCCATCGCCACCACGCGCGTGTCGATCGCCTGGCGGCCGGGGGGCAGTTCGTCGAGGCGGCTCACGTCCATCTCGCCATATTGTGCGAGGGTCAGCGAGCGCGGGATCGGGGTCGCAGTCATGGCCAGGGTGTGCGGCGCACGCCGTCCCTTGGCCGCAAGGGCAAGGCGCTGCGCCACCCCGAAGCGGTGCTGCTCGTCGATCACCACCAGCCCGAGATCGCGGTAGGCGACCGCCTCCTGGAAGATCGCATGGGTGCCGACGAGCAGCTGGATCGAGCCGTCGAGCAGCCCCATGAGGATGCTCTCCCGCTCCCAACCTTTGGCCCGGCCCGTCAGCAGCGCGATCTCGACACCCGTCGGGCCGAGCATCTTGCGCAGCGTCTCGAAGTGCTGGCGGGCGAGGATCTCCGTCGGCGCGAGCAGTGCCGCCTGCCGCCCCGCCTCGACCGCGATCAGCATGGCGTTGAGCGCGACCACGGTTTTGCCCGCGCCGACATCGCCCTGCAGCAGGCGGAGCATCGGCGCCTCCTGCGCCATGTCGCCCTCGATCTCGGCGATCGAGCGCGTCTGCGCGCCGGTGAGGCCGAAGGGGAGCTGGAGCCTTGCCCGCAAGGTCCCGTTACCCACCAGCGCCTGCCCCTTGCGCCGCCGTCCCTCGGCCTTGACCAGCAGCAGGGCGAGGGAGTTGGCGAGCAGCTCGTCATAGGCGAGCCGGTCGCGCGCCTTGGCGTCGGTGCCCTCGTGCGCGAGCCGCAGCGCCTCGCGCCACGAGGGCCAGCCGGCGCGCGCGAGCTGGCCGGGCTCGATCCACTCGGGCAGCTCCGGGAGCCGATTGAGCGCCTGACCGGCGAAGTCCGCGATCCGCGGCTGGGTGAGGCCTTCGGAAAGGCGGTAGACCGGCTCCGACAGCCGCCCCATGTGCGCCGCGCTCTCCACCTCGATGTGATCGGGATGGACGATCTGGAGCATGTCGCCGTAGCGGTCGAGCCGCCCGGCCACCCAGCGCGTCTCGCCCACGGGCAGCAGCTTCTTTGCCCCATAGGCGGCCTTGCCGAACCAGTTGAGCGAGAGGACATTGCCCGCCGCGTCCTGCGCCAGCACGCGATAGGGCCCGCGGCTCCCGGCGCGCGGGGCGCGGTGCTCGATGGCGGTGAGCGCGATGATGACCTGCTCGCCTTCGCTCGCCTGGTCGAGATCGGCGACGGCGCGGCGACTCACGAAGCGTTCGGGCAGGTGGTAGGCCAAGTCCTTGACCCGGGTGAGCCCCAGCTTCTCGAGCGGCTTCATCAGCTTGGGGCCGACACCTTCGAGGGTCTCGACTTCGGCGAAGAGCGGGTTGAGGGCCTCGGGGCGCATGAGGCCCTGGCTAACATCGTGCTGGCCGCATTGCGAGTTGAAGGCGCGCAAGGCTGTGGCTAGGTGAGCGGCATGACCGACACGCCTTCCTTCGAGCAGCGCCTGGCGCGTGCGAAGTTCCGCAGTTGGCACCGCGGCACGCGCGAGGCCGACTACATGATCGGCGGCTTCTTCGATCGCTATCACGCCGAGTGGGAGGAGGCCGAGCTTGCCTGGTTCGAGGCGCTGCTCGACGAGGACGATGTCGACGTGATGGCCTGGGCGCTGGGCACGCAGGCCCCGCCGGAGCACCTCGCGGGCGATCTGCTGGCGACGATGCAGAAGCTCGATTACGTCGACATCCCGCGTTGACGGCGTCCCGTCGCTCGCGGTTCGACAGCCGACCTGCGAGCGGCTAAGGCCGACACCAACCGACCGCCGCGGTGCTGTGCCAAGGCCGCGCGACGGGCGGAGAACCACAACCTGTGACCCCCTCCTCGGATGAGGTGGGGGCGCTGTCGCATAGCAAAGTGACTCCATGCCCGACCTCTCCCGCATCCTTGCGGCCAAGGAATCGCTGACCCTCGCCTCGCTCCCGCGCGGAAGCGTGCCCCTGGTGCTGTCCGACCTCGCCCGTGCCGCCAAGCGCCGCGCCGTGTTCATCGCCGAGGGCGACGCCGCCATGCGCGCCGCGGCGGAGGCCGCCCGCTTCTTCGCGCCCGAGATCGAGGTGGTGACCTTCCCGGCCTGGGATTGCCTGCCCTATGACCGCGCGAGCCCCGCCCTGTCGATCAGCGCCGAGCGGCTTGCGGCGCTCCACCGGCTGCAGAACCCGGGCGCGGCGCAGCAATTGCTGGTCACCACCGTCAACGCCGTGCTTCAGCGCGTGCTCACCCCCTTCCGCATCCGCGAGAGCGTGCGCGAGTTCAAGGTCGGCACGCGGATCGGGCATGAGAGCCTCGCGGCGCTCCTCACCCGTCAGGGCTACAGCCGCACCGACACGGTGATCGACCACGGCGAGTTCGCTGTCAGGGGCTCGATCGTCGACATCTTCCCCTCCTCGCTCGATTCAGGGCTCAGGCTCGACTTCTTCGGCGACGAGCTCGAATCCCTGCGGCTCTTCGATCCCGCCACCCAACTGACGGTGGAGCGGATCGACGAGCACCTGCTCCTCCCCGCCTCCGAGGTGCTGGTCGACGGCGACACGATCAAGCGTTTCCGCACCCGCTACCGCGAGCTGTTCGGCGCCAACGCGACGCAGGACCCCCTCTACGAGGCGGTGAGCGAGGGGCGCCGTCTGGCGGGCATGGAGCACTGGCTCCCGCTCTTCGAGGACAAGCTCGCGACCCTCTTCGACCACCTCGGCAAGGATGACGTGGTGGTGATCGACCAGGGCGCGCTCGGCGCGGCCGAGGAGCGGCTGTCCGACATTGCCGATTACCACGAGCAGCGCGGGCGCATCGCGGGCGAGAGGAAGGGCAGCTATCGCCCACTGAACCCCGACGCGCTCTATCTGTCGCGCGCCGAGTTCGATGCGGCGCTCGCGTCCCAGCCGGTCCACCGCGCCACGGGCTTCGCCTCGGACGAGAAGAGCCAGGTGCTCGATTTCGGCTTCCGCTCGGGCCGCGACTTCGCTCCCGAGCGCGGGCGCGGCGAGAACGTCTACGAGTCCGCCGCTGCGCATCTCAAGACGGTCGCGAAGTCCGAGCGCAAGTCGCTGGTCGCCGCGTATTCGAACGGCAGCGCCCGGCGCATGGCCGCGATTCTCGACGAAGCGGGCGCCCCCACCGCGCTCGCCGACAGCTGGCAGCAGGCGCTCGGCCTCGCCGCCAAGAAGAAGACCGCGGTGGTCGTCCTCCCGCTCGAGACGGGGTTCGCCAGCGACACGCTGGAAGTGTTGACCGAGGCCGACATCCTCGGCGACCGGCTGGTGCGGCGCAAGAAGAAGCGCAAGGATTCCGACGCTTTCCTTGCCGAGCTTCAGGCGCTCTCGCAGGGCGACCTCGTGGTCCACGTCGAGCATGGCATCGGGCGCTATCTCGGGCTCGAGGCCATCCCGGTGGGTCAGAGCCAGCACGATTGCGTGGCGCTCGAATATGCGGGCGGGGACAAGCTCTTCATCCCCGTCGAGAACATCGATGTCCTCACACGCTACGGATCGTCCGAGCAGACGGTGGCGCTCGACAAGCTGGGCGGCGAGGCGTGGCAGCGGCGGCGCGCGAAGCTCAAGGAGCGGATCACCGCGATCGCCGGCGAGCTGATGCAGGTCGCCGCCGCCCGCGCGCTCAGGCAGGCCCCCGCCCTCCCCGCCGATCCCGCGAGCCTCGGCCAGTTCACCGACCGCTTCCCGTGGTCCGAGACCGAGGACCAGGAGCGCGCCATCGCCGACGTGCTCTCTGACCTCGAGAGCGGCCGCCCGATGGACCGGCTGGTGTGCGGCGATGTCGGCTTCGGCAAGACCGAGGTCGCGCTGCGCGCCGCCTTCGTCGCGGCGATGCACGGCCAGCAGGTCGCGGTGGTCGCCCCGACGACGCTGCTCGCCCGCCAGCACTACCAGAACTTCGCGGACCGCTTCGCGGGCTTCCCGCTGAAGGTCGGGAGGCTCTCACGCCTCGTCTCGTCCAAGGAGGCTGCCGAGACCCGCGAGGGGCTGGAGAGCGGCGACATCGACCTCGTGGTCGGCACCCATGCGATCCTCTCGAAGTCGACCAAGTTCAAGAACCTCGGCCTTGTGATCGTCGACGAGGAGCAGCGCTTCGGCGTCACTCACAAGGAGAAGCTGAAGCAGCTGCGCGCCGACGTCCATGTCCTCACCCTCACCGCCACGCCCATCCCGCGCACGCTGCAGATGGCGATGAGCGGCCTGCGAGAACTCTCGACCATCCAGACGCCGCCCGTGGACCGCCTCGCGGTGCGCACCTACGTGATGGAGTGGGACGACATGGTGATCCGCGAGGCGCTGCTGCGCGAGCATCACCGCGGCGGGCAGAGCTTCATCGTCGTCCCCCGCATCTCCGACATGGCCGAGGTCGAGGAGTGGCTGCGCGAGAACGTGCCCGAGGTGAAGTCCGTCTCCGCCCACGGCCAGATGAGCCCCGGCGACGTCGAGGAGCGCATGGGTGCCTTCTACGACCGCAAGTATGACGTGCTGCTCTCGACCACCATCGTCGAGAGCGGGCTCGACATCCCGAGCGCGAACACGATCATCATCCACCGCGCCGACCGCTTCGGCCTCGCCCAGCTCTACCAGCTGCGCGGGCGCGTCGGGCGCGCGAAGCTGCGCGCCTATGCCTACCTGACCCACGAGGCGGGCGTCGCCCTCTCCGAGATCGCGCAGAAGCGGCTTAAGGTGCTGGGCGACCTCGATTCGCTGGGGGCCGGCTTCCAGCTCGCCAGCCACGATCTAGACATCCGCGGCGCGGGCAATCTGCTGGGCGACGAGCAGTCGGGCCATATCCGCGAAGTCGGCTTCGAGCTCTACCAGGCGATGCTGGAGGAAGCGATCCTCGCGGCCAAGGCGGGCGAGATGGGCCTCGAGAAACCGCGCGACAAGGTGAGCCCGCAGATCACCGTCGATGCGCCGATCATGATCCCCGAGGACTATGTTCCCGACCTCGCGGTTCGCATGGCACTCTATCGCCGCCTCAACCAGGCCGAGGGGCAGCACGAGATCGAGGCGCTCGCCGCCGAGATGATCGACCGCTTCGGCGACCTGCCGCAGCCGACCAAGAACCTCGTGCGCCTCATCGAGGTCAAGCAGCAGGCGATCGAGGCTTGCATCGCCAAGATCGACGTCGGCGCGCGTGGCACGCTCGTCACCTTCCACGAGGACAACTTCCCCGACCCCGCCGGCCTCGTCGCCTATGTCGAGCGGCTCAACGAGGGCGGGAAGGAGACCGCAAAGCTGCGCCCGGACATGAAGCTCGTCATCAATCGCGCCTGGGGCGATCCGCAGAGCCGCCTCAACGGACTGTTCCAGCTTACCAAGGGCCTCAGCGGGATCGTGCTGAAGGCCGCGAAGGCGAAGAAGAAGGCCGCCTGACCTTACGCCTGTCGCCCGGCGAGGATCTCCAACTCGACCGGGTCGTGGGCGCAGAACATGCGGACCTCATCGCCGTGATCCAGCGACAGGCGGCGCAGGCGCGCCTGGTTGCCGAGCCGGGCCGCGCGGTCGACCTCCATCAGCCGCTGGTAGCCGCGCGACAGGGGCGGACAGGAAGGCTCCCGCGTGCCGACCTCGCCGCGATAGAAGTACGCATCGCCCGCATGGAGCATCCAGCCCTCTGGCTCGCGGATCGCCACCCCGGCATGGCCCCAGGTGTGGCCGGCGAGCGGCACGAGCAGGATCTCGGGCGGCAGGCCCTCGAGGTCGCGCACCGCGTCGAAGCCGAACCAGTGCTCGCCACCGCCGAAGGGGTAGAGCCGCCATTCGCTCGCCTCGTCCCATTGCTGCGGGCGGTAGCGGCGCGTGCCGACGAAGGCGCCGCCCTTGCCCGCCTCGGCGACCTCCTTCTCGCGCGCGGTGAGGTGGATGGTCGCCTGAGGGAAATCCTCGATCCCGCCGGCATGGTCGAAATCGAGATGGGTGATGATGATATGCCGCACGTCGCTCGCGGCGAACCCCAGCGCCTCGACCTGCGCGAGCGCGGTCTCCTCGGGGCGGAGTTGCGGATTGCATAGCGCGCGGAAGAACTCCGACAAGCGCCTGTCTGGATGATCGACGTCGCGCGTGCCCAAGCCGGTGTCGACGAGCACGAGGCCGGCCTCGGTCTCGATCAGCAGGCAGTGGCAGGCAAGATGGGCAAAGGCGCTGTCGCTGGTGCCGTCGAACAGGCGCCCGCCGGCAGGGCAGAGGGTGCCGCAATTGAGGTGGTGGACCTTCATGACGCGCTCCTGCGGGAGAAGGGACGCAGGCGCTCGGCAGTGCGAAGGCGCAGCGCCTCCTCGTCCTGCCGGTTCCACGCCCAGGTGGCCGCGGCGACGCCGGCGAGTGCCAGCAGGACGAGTGTACCCGTGCCGCCGCGCGCCGGCTCCCTGCGGGGCTCAGGCGCGGCCACGCCGCTCCTCCTCGCGCATCGCCTTGCCCGCGACGACATCGGCGACGAGCGCTCCCGCCACGAAAGCCGCGCCGGCCCAGGCCGCACCCTTGCGGGTGCCGGGGGTCCGCAGCACGGCCGCCAGAGCGGCGAGGTCGAGCACGTCCCCGGCCACGCGCCCCCAGGCATTCGCACTCGCCCGGGGCCGCGCGATCAGGCCTGCACCCGAGACCAGCTCGCGCACCCCGAAGGCACGGACTACCCCCGCCCGCTCCGGTACGCCGAGCCGCCGCGCGATCCTGTCACCGGCGAGAAGCTCCGCAAGCCCCAGCCCGATGCTGAGCGCGGCCAGGCCCTGCCCGACTGTCTTGAGCCCGTTGTCGGAAGCGAGCCCGGTCATGCCGCACCCTTCCCAGGCCCGCCCGAACCGCCGCCGGCCTTGTCCTCGTCCTTGCCCTTGGCTGTCGATTTCTTGCCGCGTGCATTGTTGCCGCCGCCGCGGCCCGTGCCCGTGCTGCCGCCCGCGCCGTCGCCGCCCTTGCTCGTGATTGCTCCGGGGTTTCCGCCCGCACCTTTTTGCGCCATCCGTCATCTCCTTGCTCGATGCGGACATCATCGCGAGGGGAGCGCTTGCGGCCCTGACATAGGCTACGAGCATCGCGCACGCGTGCTCCCGCGGTCCGGTGACGAGGGCGGCTCGGCCTTTGGCGGGTCAGCCGTGACCCATGCCCCGCGCGGTGCGCGCGAGGGCGATCACGCTGTCGCTCGGCATCGGCTGGGCGCGCAGGAAGCCCTGCCAGTAGTCGCAGCCTTCCGCGGTGATCGCGGCGCGCTGGATCTCGTCCTCGATGCCTTCGGCATAGACCGCAAGGCCCAGCGCTCTAGCCAGCGCGACGATGGCGCGCAGCACCGCGAGCGCGGTTGCATCGGCGGGCACGCCCTCCACCATCGCTTTGTCGAGCTTGAGCGCGTCGAGCGGCAGCTCGCGCAGGTAGCGGAAGTTGCAGAACCCCGCGCCGAAATCGTCCAGCGCGGTGCGGAAGCCGAGGCCGCGCAACGCCTTGAGCGCACTCGCGGCCTGCGGAAGGTTCCTCAGGAGAAGGTCCTCGGTGATCTCGAGCATCAGCCGCTGGGGCGCGATCTCGGAGCGGCCGATGAGTGCCGCGAAGTCGGCAGCAAAGCGCTCCTCGCCGAGTTCCTCGGGGGTGATGTTGAGCGAGAGCGTCAGCGCCTCGGGCCAGGTCGCGGCATCCTCCAGCGCCCGGGCGACGACGTGGCGCGACAGGGGTGCCACGAGGGCAGCGCGCTCGGCCACGGCGAAGAGATCGCGCGCGCCGATCGGCCCCAGCGTCGGGTGCCGCCAGCGCGCCAGCGCCTCGGCCCCGACGAGCGCGCCGGTGGCGCAGGCGAATTGCGGCTGGAACAGCACCTCGATCTCGCGCCGGTCGAGCGCGCGCAGAAGGTCGGCCTCGAGCACGCCGGGGCTCACGCCCGGCAGGTGTCCGCGCGCGGGCTTCCCGCGCAAGGATGTGCGACCCTGTTCCATCACGCTCCTCTTGCCCTGCCCGCCCCTTAGCCCGTCAAGGCGAGCCTCGCGCGCATCAATTGCAATCCGCCCGAATCTGGCACATCAGGGCAAGCGCCTAGCTTGCGCCGGGGATCAGCCCTCCCGGCGCCCGGCGGCCGGAGGGGAAGAATGGCGAGCAACGGCATCACCTATCAGCGGCTCGCGCTGCTCGCCTCGGAAACCGAGCGGGCGCAGGAGGCGCGCGAGGCGCTGCTGGCGCAGGGCGAGTGGGTGCCGCTCGGCGAGGCCGATGCCGTGGTGGTGCTGGGCGGCGACGGCTACATGCTCCAGGTGCTCCACGCGATGCTCGACGCCGGGCGGGTCGTGCCGGCCTACGGGATGAACCTCGGCACGGTCGGCTTCCTGATGAACCGCTATGACAAGCGCGCGGCCATCGCCGCGCGGGTCAACAAGGCGCGCCACTGGACGATCTCGCCGCTCAGGGTTGAGGCGGTGACGCAGGACGGCGAGACTCACGACCTACGCGCCATCAACGAGATCTCGCTGCTGCGCGAGACCCGCCAGACCGCCAAGATCGAGGTCACCGTGGGCGACCGCGTGCGCATCCGCGAGCTGGTGTGCGACGGGGTGCTGGTCTCGACCCCGGCCGGCTCGACCGCCTACAACCTCTCGGCGCAAGGCCCGATTCTGCCGCTCGACAGCAAGATGCTCGCCCTCACCCCGATCAGCCCTTTCCGCCCGCGGCGCTGGCGGGGCGCGATCCTCCCCGACCGGATGAAGATCATCCTCAAGGTGCTCGACCCCGCCAAGCGGCCGGTCGCCGCCGTCGCCGACCAGAAGGAGCTGCGCGACATCGCCGAGGTGCGGCTCGAGATCGCGCGCGACTGCGACCTCACCCTGCTCTTCGACCCGGGTCAGAGCCTCGAGGAGCGGATCGTCGCGGAGCAGTTCATCACGGCGTAAGTTGATGAAAGCCATGCCGGGCGCCGCCTATGAACGAAGGCCGGATTTCAGTTATGTGTAGCAGTGTAATAACACAGCAAAGCACCTGCTGATAGGTGCCAAAACCCTCTTGCAATCCCTATACGCGGCCCATATAGGCGCGCCTCTGCCAGCGGACTTGTCTGCCGGTTGCTCCCCGATAGCTCAGCGGTAGAGCATTCGACTGTTAATCGAACGGCCGTAGGTTCGAATCCTACTCGGGGAGCCACTTTCCATCCATCCGCCGCCATGATGGCCGGGATCACCCCCGGCCCGATGCGCGCTGCGCCGCGTCTCCACCCGCCTTACAGATATTCGAGCGCCGCGCGGTCGATGCCGCTTTTCGGCAGGCGGGCATGCGCCGGGACGACGAGCCTCGGGCCTTCGCCGTCGAACATCACGCTCCGGCCCCGGCCTGCGCCCTTGGCGCGGTAGAGCGCATTGTCCGCCTGCTGTGTCAGGATCTCGGCATCCGCGGCGCTGCGCGGGGCCATGGCGATCCCGACGCTCGCACCGACGGCGACGGTGCCGGCTTCGAGCCGGAACGGGGTGCTCAGCACGCGGACGACCGCGTCGGCAAGTCTGAGCGCATCCGCCTGCGTGTCGATCCCTTGCGCGATCATCGCGAACTCGTCGCCGCCGATCCGGCAGACCACATCGCCCCCGCGCGCGATCTCCGTGAGCCGCATCGCCACGCTCTTCAGCAACGCGTCGCCCGCCGGGTGACCCATGGTGTCGTTGACGGCCTTGAAGCGGTCGAGATCGATGAGAAGCAGCGCGAAAGGCTGGCCTCCGGTTTCGAGCTGCGCACATTCCTCCTGCAGGTGGGTGACGAAGCTGTGCCGGTTGTGCAGCCCCGTCAGCATGTCGCGTGTCGCGATGCGGCGCAGATATTCCTGCGCCTCGGCCCGGCCCTCCTCGAAAAGGTGGGCCGAGACGCCCGTGCCGACGATCACGACCGCGGCGATGGCGATGGCCGACGCCATGGCGGTGAAGACCTCGCTTTGGGGCCCGCCCACATGGCCGGCGATCGGCACCACCTCGAAGGCGGCCATCCCGGCGAAGTGGAGGACGAGGATCGCCGCCACCAGCAGCAGCGTCGCGTCCCAGGCGTGGCCGAGCGCGTCCTTGTCCTTGGCCCGCAGGCGGTGGATGGCGACGGCCGCGAGGCTGACGGCGCTCAGCACGGAAAAGGCAACAAGCGCCGGGTCCCAGCGCACAATCCCGTCGGGGCGATAGGCGAACATCCCGGCATAGTGCATCGCCGAGATGGCGAGGCCGAACACGCCCCCGCCGCACAGGACGGCAACGCCGCGGTCGCGCAGTCGCGCAAGGCCGAGGCCGATCGCCGTGCCCGCGATGGCGATCAGTGCCGACACGATGGTGAGCGTCGCATCGAAGTGGACCGGCACGCCGGGCCGGTAGCCCAGCATGGCGATGAAGTGGGTCGCCCAGATCGAGAAGCCCGCGCAGACGCCGGCGAGAAACAGCCAGTGCATCGCGATCGTTCCGCGCGCATGCACCGTCCGGTGTGCGAGCCTGATGGTCACCGACGAGCCGAACAGGCAGAGCAGTGCGGCAAGGAGCAACAGCAGCGGATTATGCTCGTAGGCGAGGCATGTCAGGACGCGCACGCAGGGGCTCCTTTTTCGAGTCCCCAGGCTGATGGCTGGCACTTAATCAGGCCAATAGAACCAAGGATAATTATTACCTAATCCCGTCGCTCATCGCGCGATTGGCCCGCTTGGCGGATATGGTGGAAGAGGCGCGCCGACGGGCGCCTAGATGCCCGCCAGAAGCCTGACGCCGACCACCAGCACCAGCAGCGCGGTCAGCCAGCGAATCCAGTGCGGCGGCAGCAGGCGTGCGGCCATCAGGCTGCCGATCTGGCCGCCGATCACCACCGCCACGAGCAGCGGCAGCGCCGCGCCGATGGCTGCACCCAGCAGGCCGGGGCCATTCTTGAGCATCTGGCCAGCAAGGCCGAACAGCGAGTTGACGAGGATGAACAGGCTCGCCGTCGCGGCGATCCCGCGCGCCGCGTGCCAGCGCGACAGATGCAGCAGGGGCGCGAGGAAAATGCCTCCGCCGATCCCCACCAAGCCCGCGAAGTAGCCGAGCGGTGCGGCGGCGAGCGGCATGAGGCGGGCGAGCCGCGCCGGCTGCCCCTCCCCCACCTCGCGGACCGGCACGAACATGGTGAGCGCCGTCAGGACGAGGCTGCCGCCGAGCAGCGCGAGGAAGGTCGCCTCCCTGATGGGGGTGAGCCCGCCGAGGAAGCTCGCCGGGGCGCCGAGCGCGACGATCACCAGCGCCTTTCGCCAGGGGGTGAGGCCCGCGCGGGCGAAGCGGATGCTCGATCCGCTCACCACCACGATGTTGCAGGCGAGGCTGACCAGCGGCAGCAGCCGGTAGTCGAGCCCCGAGAGCGCGAGCAGCGCCGAATAGGTCGACCCGCCCCCGAAGCCGACGCTCGCATAGAGCAGCGCCGTCACCAGGAAGGCGAGCGCGAGCAGCGCCGGAACCGCCCCGATCATCGCCGCCCCCGCTGGCCCTCGCGCTCAGCTCAGACGCTGGCGCGGGCGCCCACTGCGCCGTGACAATGCTTGTACTTGTTGCCGCTCCCGCAGGGGCACGGCGCATTGCGGCTGATGTCGAGATTGGCCCAGGGGTTCTCGGTGTTGGCCCCGCCCGGGCCGCTCGCCGCGCGCGGGCTGCCCGCGAGCGAACCGAACAGTTCGGGGCGCAGTTCCGACCCGTCGCCGTCCGCCGAGTTGTCGAGCCCGGTCAGCGGGTCGATGTGCCCGGTGAGGAAATCGGGCAGTTCGGGCAGCGCCTGGGGCTGCGGCGGCTCGATCCGCAGTTCCGCGCGGAACAGGATCTTGGTCACCTCCTCGCGCAAGCCATCGAGCATCGTCTCGAACAGGCCAAAGGCTTCCTGCTTGTATTCGTTGATCGGCTGCTTCTGCGCCATGCCGCGCATCCAGATCACCTGACGCAGCGCATCGAGCGTTGCGAGGTGCTCCTTCCAGTGGTGATCGAGCTGGCGCAGCAGCACGTCCTTCTCGACGATCCGCCAGATCGAGGTGTCCGAGGCGGCCATCTTGGCCTCCATCATCCCGTCGGTCATCTCGCGCAGGCGCTCCTCGATCAGTTCGGGCTCGACCTGGTCCTCGGCGAGCCACTCGTCGAAGGGCGGCTGGAGACCGAAGATCTCCTCGGTGCGCGCCTTGAGGCCGTCGATGTCCCACTGCTCGGGGTAGGAGCCGGGGGGGCACGCGGCACCGACCAGCGCGTTGATCGTGTCGTGGCGCATGTCGATCACCACGTCGTCGACGGCTTCGGAATCCATGATTTCGGCGCGCTGCTCGTAGACGACCTTGCGCTGGTCGTTCATCACGTCGTCGTATTGCACGACCTGCTTGCGCATGTCGTAGTTGCGCGCCTCGACCTTCTTCTGCGCGGTCTCGATCGCCTTCGACAGCCACTTGGAGCCGATCGCCTCGCCGTCGGCGAGGTTCGAGTTCATCATCTTGGCGAAGAGCGTGTCGGGGCCGAAGATGCGCAGCAGATCATCCTCGAGGCACAGATAGAAGCGCGACAGGCCCGGGTCGCCCTGACGGCCCGAACGGCCGCGCAGCTGGTTGTCGATGCGGCGGCTCTCGTGGCGCTCGGTGCCGAGCACGAAGAGGCCGCCCGCCTGCTTCACCTTTTCCTTCTCCTCGGCGACCTCGGCGCGGATGCGGGCGATTGCCGCGTCGCGCTCGGGCCCTTCCGGCATGTCGGCGAGTTCGTCGTTGATGCGGAACTCGACATTGCCGCCGAGCTGAATGTCGGTCCCGCGGCCCGCCATGTTGGTGGCGATGGTCACCGCCCCGTAGCGGCCCGCCTGGGCGACGATGTGCGCCTCCTGCTCGTGGAAGCGGGCGTTGAGGACGGCGTGGCGGACGCCCTCCTTGTCGAGATACTGGCTGAGCAGCTCCGACTTCTCGATCGAGACCGTGCCGACCAGCACCGGCTGGCCGATCTCCTGCTTCTCCTTGATCGCCTTGGCGATGGCCTGAAACTTGTCGGCAGTGTTCTTGTAGAATTCGTCGTCCTCGTCGATGCGGGCGACGGGCAGGTTGGTCGGGATTTCGACCACGCCGACCTTGTAGATGTCCCAGAATTCCGCCGCTTCCGTGGCGGCGGTGCCGGTCATCCCGGCGAGCTTGGGATACATGCGGAAATAGTTCTGGAAGGTGATCGAGGCGAGCGTCTGGTTCTCGGGCTCGATCCGCACGCCCTCCTTGGCCTCGACCGCCTGGTGCAGGCCGTTCGACCAGCGGCGCCCGTCCATCATGCGGCCGGTGAACTCGTCGATGATGACGACCTTGCCGTCCTTGACGATGTAGTCGGTGTCGCGCCGCCGCGCGAAGTTGGCGACCAGCGCCTGGTCGAGGTGGTGGACGACCTGAGTGTTCTCGACGTCGTAGAGGTTCGTCGTGGCGAGCAGGCCCTTCTCGATCAGGAGCTTCTCGACCTCCTCGAGACCCTCCTCGGTGAGCTGCACGCGCTTCACCTTCTCGTCGATGTCCAGCCACTCCTTGGGAATCTCGCGCGCCACCTGGTCGAGCTGGACATAGAGCTCGGACTTGTCCTCGGTCGGCCCGGAGATGATCAGCGGGGTGCGCGCCTCGTCGATGAGGATCGAGTCCACCTCGTCGACGATCGCGAAGTTGAACGGCCGCTGCGCCATGTCGCTGCGCGAATGCTTCATGTTGTCGCGCAGGTAGTCGAAGCCGAACTCGTTGTTGGTGCCGTAGGTGATGTCGGCGTTGTAGGCGTCGCGCTTGTATTCCTCGGGCATGCCGGGGACGATCACGCCCACGGTCAGCCCCAGCCAGTTGTAGAGCCGCCCCATCTCGGCCGCGTCGCGCCGGGCGAGGTAGTCGTTCACCGTCACGACGTGGACGCCCTTACCCTCGAGCGCGTTGAGGTAGACCGCGAGCGTCGCCATCAGGGTCTTGCCCTCGCCGGTGCGCATCTCGGCGATCTCGCCGCGGTGGAGCACGAGGCCGCCGATCAGCTGCACGTCGAAATGGCGCATCCCGAAGACCCGGACCGAGGCCTCGCGCACCGTGGCGAAGGCCTCGGGCAGGATCTTGTCGAGCTTGGCGCCGCCGTCGATCAGGCCGCGCAGCTTGGCGGTCTGGCCCTGGAGCTCCTCGTCGGAGAGCGCCTGGATCTGCGGTTCCAAAGCGTTGACCTGGTGGACGATCTTGTAGGCGGACTTGATGTAGCGGTCGTTGGCCGAGCCGAACACGGACTTGACGAGCGAGTTGAACATGGGAGGAACCTCTGATGCGGGCAGCCGCCCGGCAGGCGGGCGTCGATCTGGCGATGGGGAGACGCGCGCGGCCCTCGGGCCCGGCGCGCGGGAAAGCACGAAGGGAAGGTGAGGCGCGCGCCTATTCGAAGGCGCGCTCGATCCCCATCAGCACCGGCAGCCGCAGCGAGGGCGGCACGGGGGGCACGGGGTGCTCGACCTCTGCGGCGCGGGTTGCGGTGATCGTCGCGGGAGCGGGCTGGACCGCGACGTGCTCGCCGCCCGCGCCCTCGTCACCGCTGTGCGCGGCGATGCTGGCATTGCACGCCAGCGCCTCGGCCAGCGACGCCTGCGCCGGGCCGCCGAGGGCGACCAGGCCGGTAAGCAGGGCCAGGAAGGCTAGAAGACGCCGCGTCATGATGTCTCCAGATAGGGAATATCGCCGCTTTCGTCCACTGGCTTTGCCGATTTACTGCATCGCCAACGCCGCCTAGAGCCTCGGCGCCATGCAGATCGATCGCTCGCCCCTCGCCCGCCCCTTCCCCGACATGCCGCCGATCGCGGGCGTCACCCTGCGCGTCGCGCGGGCGCGCTACAAGGCATGGGACCGCTGCGACCTCACCCTTGCGGAGCTCGCGGAGGGCACCAGCGTCGCGGGCGTCTTCACCAAAAGCGCCTGCGCCTCCTCGGAGGTCGAACTCGGGCGCGAGGCGGTGCGGCAGGGCCGCGCGCGGGCGCTGGTCGTCAACGCGGGCAATTCCAACGCCTTCACCGGCTGGCGCGGCCGCGCCGCGGTCGAGGCGATCCGCGCGCAGGTTGCCGAGGCGCTCGGCTGCTCGCTGGACGAAGTGTTCGTCTCCTCGACCGGCGTGATCGGCGTGCCGCTGCCCGTCGACAAGGCGCAGGCCGGGATTGCGGCGGCGATGTCGGCCGAACCCTGCGGCTGGGAGGATGCGGCCGACGCGATCGGCACCACCGACACCTTCGCGAAAGGCGCGGGCGCCGCGGCGATGGTCGGCGGCACGCGCGTCGAACTCGCCGGGATCATCAAGGGATCGGGGATGATCGCCCCCGACATGGCGACCATGCTCGGCTACGTCTTCACAGATGCCGACGTCGCCCCCGCCTTCCTCCAGGAGGCGCTGGAGCGCGCCAACGCGGCGACCTTCTCCTGCATCACCGTCGACGGCGACACCTCGACGAGCGACACGGTGATGGTCTTCGCCACGGGCAAGGCGGGCAACGCGCGCATCGAAGGGTGGGACAGCCCCGGCGCGGACGCCTTCGCCGCCGCGCTGGCGGACGTGTGCCGCGAGCTTGCGCAGCTCGTCGTGCGCGACGGGGAAGGCGCGCGCAAGTTCGTCACCATCCGGGTCTCCGGTGCCGCAAGCGGCGACAGCGCCCGGCGCATCGGCCTCGCCATCGCCAACTCCCCGCTTGTGAAGACCGCCATCGCCGGCGAGGACGCCAACTGGGGCCGTGTCGTCATGGCCGTCGGCAAGGCCGGGGAACCGGCCGACCGTGACAGGCTCTCGATCGCCTTCGGCGGCGTCTGGGCCGCCCGCGACGGCCTTCCGGTCGAAGGCTATGACGAGGCCCCCGTCGCCGCGCATCTCAGGGGCGAGGACATCGACATCGCCGTCGACCTCGGGCTCGGGGAGGGCCGCGCCACCGTGTGGACCTGCGACCTCACCCACGGCTACATCGCCATCAACGCGGACTACCGGTCGTGAGGGGGCGCTCGTGAGCGCGGCCGGCCTGTCGGCCCTCGACGCCGAGATCCGCGACCTGCTGCGCTTCGCCGCCGAGCGCTCGATGCTTCCGCGCTTCCGCAACCTTGCCGCGGGCGAGGTCGAGATGAAGGGCAAGGACGATCCCGTCACCATCGTCGACCGCGAGGTCGAGGCCTTCCTCACCGAGGCGCTGACCCGGCTCGCGCCCGGCGTCGCGGTGGTGGGCGAGGAGGCGGCGGCCGCCGACAAGGCCGTGCTCGACCGCCTCGGCGGCGCATGCTGGATCATCGACCCGCTCGACGGCACCGCCAACTTCGCGGAAGGCAAGGAGCCCTTCGGCATCATCGTCGCGCTGGCCGATGCGGGCGAGGCGATTGCGGGGTGGATCTATGACCCCAATCAGGACCGCTTCTGCCACGCGCGCCGCGGCGAAGGCGCTTTCATCGACGGCGAGCGCATCGCGGCGCGCACCACCGGGCAGGAGCCGCCGGTGGTCGCGGTGAGCCGCCTCTTCCTCACCCCCGAAGAGGCGGCGATGGCCGACGCGCGGCTCGCCCCGCACTACACCCTCGTCGATATCCCGCGCTGCGCCGCCGAGCAGTACCCGCGCCTCGCGCTCGGCGAGAACGACGTCTCCACCTTCAAGCGCACCCTCCCCTGGGACCACGCCGCAGGGGTGCTGTGGCTCAACGAGGCGGGCGGCAGGGCCGCGCGGCTCGACGGGAGCGCCTACCGGGTCGACGAGGCCGACAAGCCGGGGCTCGTCGGCGCCTCGAGCCCGGCAATCTGGGATGCCTTCGTCGCGCGGGTGGCCGGCTGAGGCTATCGCGCCGGTTCTCTTGCTGCTAGAGGCCGCGCCGCTCCAGCGACGGAGCGGCAACGACAGGAGGCCACCATGGCTCGCAAGACCAAAGACCTCGCCGACCTGCCCTGCTTTCGAGCGCTCGTCCAAGCGCCGTAAGGGCTTCCCCAGCGAAACCAGCGTGAAGCGCGGCCTGCGCTTCGTCCACGGCGACAAGGAACTGGTCGAGAAACTCGGCCGGAAAGACCCTTGCCCCTGCGGTTCGGGCAAGTGCTTTCAGGAAGTGCTGCCTCGCCTCGGGCCGCTTTCGACGGCGCTGAGCGGCACGACTACTGGCGGTAGGGAGAGGGGCGCCCTTGCGGCGCCCCCCGATCTCAGAGCTCGCTTTCGAGCCACGCCTTGAGCTGACCCTTGGGCGCGGCGCCGAGCTTCTGCGCGACGGGCGCGCCGTTCTTGTAGAGCACCATCAGCGGGATCGACTGCACGCCGATCTGGGCGGGCGTGTCGACGTTCTCCATGATGTCCATCTTGGCGATCTTGACCTTGCCCGCGAGCTCCTCGCTGATCTCCTCGAGCGCCGGGGCGATCATCTTGCAGGGGCCGCACCAGTCGGCCCAGAAATCCACCAGCACGGGGGTGTCGCTGTCCAGAACGTCGGCCTGGAAGCTTGCATCGGTCACGTTGACGGTCGCCATTTCACCTGTCTCCTTTTGCGGCGACCATAGGTGCGCCGGTCACAGGAATGCAATCTAGTGCGCCCGCCTATTCACTCAATATCGGCGAGCGGATAGGATTGCTGCGGGGCCTTCAACGCCGACTTGTGAGGGCTCAGGGCCTCGCTGGGGAGGGTCAGGAGCAGGGGAACATGGGTGTAGAGCACTCCTGCGCGCACCCTGCGCCCCGGGTAGATCGCCTCGAGCGCGGCCACATAGGCCGCCATCTGGCGCAGGGTCGCGGGCGGGATTTCGGCGACGCTGGCAGGCGGGCGGCGCGTGGTCTTGAAGTCGACCACGGTGACCGCGTCCGCCTCGATCAGCAGGCGGTCGGCGGTGCCGGCGACCACCACCCCCTCGACCGTCGCGGCGAGCGGCACCTCGGCGAGCGCGGCGGGCGAGAAGATCGCGGCGAAATCCGGATGATCGAGCACGCCGAGGGCGGCGGCGAGCATCTCCTCGCGCAGGTCCTCGGCGAGGTCCGCCGCCTGCCGCGCCAGCCAGCGGCGCGCGGCCGCCTCGCGCTCGGCGGCAGGCACGTCGGGCAGGCGTTCGAGCAGCGCGTGAATCAGGCTCCCGCGACGGGCGGCATGGCGCGCGGCCTCGGGCGGGAGTGGCGGGCCACCCCCGCTGTCCTCCCCTGCCGAGGACGGCGCGAGCGGGCGCGGCGGGCGCGGTTCGGGGCCGATGGGGGTGAGCATCCAGCGCGGCAGGTCGGTCCGCACCGCCTCGCCCGCCGCCGCGCCGTCCACCGGCACCAGCGGTTCGGCCCGCTCGCCCCATTCCTGGCGCGTGCCCCACACGGGATCGTCCAGCGGCTCGTCCTCGAACAGCGGGGCAAGCCGCGCATACCAGCTGTCCGCGTGCGGCACGCCCTTCTTCGCCTCGTTCTTGTTGAGCGATCCGCCGATGAACAGCGCCTCCTCCGCGCGGGTCAGGGCCACGTAGAGCAGCCGCCAGTGCTCCTGGAGCGCGGCGCGTGCCTTCGCCGCCTCGGCCTCGGCGATGCGGCCCTTGCGCTCGTCCTTGCCGAGCGGGGGGAGCGGCACCATGCGCTTGCGCTCCAGCACCTCGCCGAGCGGGTTATCCTCGAGGCTGAGGTCGCCCGGATCGCCCGGCGCGCCGGTCGCGTCGGCGAGGATCACGATCGGCGCCTGCAGGCCCTTGGAGCCGTGGACGGTCATCACCCGCACCTGCCCGCTCGCGCTGTCGGCATCGCGCTTGAGGTCCCCCGTCCCGGCGTCGAACCACGCGATGAAACCCGCAAGACTCGGCCAGTGCTCGGCCTCGTAGTCGAAGGCAGCGTTGAGCAGCTCGTCGAGCGGATCGTTGGCCTCGGCGCCGAGCCGCGCGACCAGCTTGGCCCGTCCCTGCCACGGGCCGGTGAGCAGCCAGGCAATCAGCGCCTGCGGGGTCTGGTAGTCGGCCCGGCGCAGCAGGTCGCGCAGCGCCTCGGCGGTGGCGAGCACCTGCGACGGCGCATCGGGGCGGCGCAGATGATCCCACAGCCGCACCCGCCCGGGCCGGGGCACATGGGCGAGGAGGTCGTCCTGGCTCCACCCGATCAGCGGCGAGGCGAGGAGGTTCGCCAAGGCAAGGTCGTCCTGCGGCTGGGCGGCAAAGCGCAGCGCGGCGAGCACGTCCTTCACCGCCAGCGGCGCGCCGAGCCGCAGCCGGTCCACCCCCGCCACCGGCACCCCGCGCGCATAGAGCTTGGCGACGATCTGCGCGGCGAGTTCCTTCCTCTGGCGCACCAGCACCATGATGTCGCCCGCCTGCGCATGGCGGCGGGTGCCCTTGGCGAGCACGAAGGGTTCGGTGCCGCTCACCCAGCGATGCACCTGGTCGGCGATCTTTTCGGCGAGGAGCGTGTCATGGCGCGGCAGCCAGTCGCGCTCGGCGTCCTCGCTGTCCTCCTCCTCGCTGTCCTGCTCGCCGCTTTCGGGCACCACCGGGGGCCACAGCGTCACCAGACCGGGGCGCTCGGCGCCGACATGCTCGGCGGGCGCGCGGTCGAGCCCGAACTCGGCGAAGCCCAGCGCGGCGATCACCCGGTTGACGAAGCCGAGCACGACCTGCGCGGTGCGGAACGACAGGCCGAGGTCGAGATCCTGCCAGCCCGGCGTGCGGCGGTTGACGCGGCCCGCGCGGATGCCCTGCTGCGCGGCAGTGATGCGGGCGTAGACGCGGGCCTTGGCGCGAGCGAAGTTCTCCGGGCTCGTGCCCTGGAATCCGAAGATTGCCTGCTTGTAGTCGCCCACGGTGAAGATCGTGCGCAGCTTGTCGCCGCGCGCGCCCTCGCCGCTGAAGAAGTCGTCGATCAACGCCTCGACGATGTCCCACTGGCTCTGGTTGGTGTCCTGCGCCTCGTCGATGAGGATATGGTCGAAATGGCGGTCGAGCTTGTAGCGGATCCAGTCTGCGGCCTCGCTGTTGCCGAGCAGGGCCGCGGCCTTGCGGATGAGGTCGCCGAAGTCGAGCAGGCCCTCGCGGGCCTTCCTCGCCTCCCACTTCACCGCGAAGGCGCGGCCGATCTCGAGCGCGGAGGTAACGATCTCGGCACAGGCGAGGAGCGAGCGGCGTTCCTCGTATTCGCGCAGCGCCTCGGCGATGTCCTCCTGGTGGCGGGTGAAGAGCGGATCGAGCTTGGCCGCACCTTCCATCTTGCGCGGCTCGCCGTCCTTCTTGAGGATCGTGTCGCGGAAGCTCGCCGCAGCCGTGATCCGGTCGGGCAGGTCGAGCCCCAGCCAGCGGCGCACGAAAGCGGCGCTTTCCTGCCCGGTCTTGACCCTCCAGCCCTCGAGCGCCGGGAGCATGGCCATCAGGGTGTCGTCGGGGAAGAGGTCGGGGTGAAGCACCTCCTGCGCCCAGCCCTCGCCCGCGTCCGCCGGCATCCCGAGCGTCTGGCGCACCCGCGCGCCCATCGGCGATTGCCAGCCGGCGGGCTCCTCCCACAGGTCGTGACAGTCGGCGGCGCGCATCAGCCAGCCGTGGAGCGCGCCCGGGTCCTTGCGGGTGGTGAACTCCCGCAGCCCGTCGAGCACCCGCACGTCGTGGGTGCGCTCGGCCTCCTCGAAAAGCTCGGTCAGCACCTCGCGGGCGAGCAGCTCGCGGCTGCGGTCGTCCATCACCCGCGTGCCGGGGGCGAGCCCGGCTTCCTCCGGGAAGTTGCCGATCAGGAACTGCGCGAAGGCGTGGATCGTGTCGATCCTGAGGCCCCCGCCCGGGCAGTCGAGCACGCTGGCGAAAAGGCTGCGCGCCCGCTCGCGGGTCGCCGGATCGTTGGGCGCGCCGAGGTGGCCGAGCTCCTCGAACAGCTTCGTGTCGGGCAGCCGCACCCAGCGCGCGAGCACCGCGTTGATGCGGTTCGCCATCTCCGCCGCGCCCGCCTTGGTGAAGGTGAGGCACAGGATCTGCGACGGGCTCACGTCCTCGCGCAGCAGCAGGCGCAGCACGCGGGCGGAGAGCACCTGCGTCTTGCCCGTCCCCGCCGAGGCGGAGAGCCAGACATTGTCCTCGGGGTTTGCCGCGAGGAGCTGGTTGCCCGCAAGCGGGAAGACGAGGCCGCTCACCCGTGCGCCTCCTTGTCGGTGAGGCGCACGAGCCATTCTTCGAGCCGCATCAGCTGGTCGTACTCATTGTAGCCCTTGTAGTCAGGGTTCTCGCGGGCGAGGAAGGGCTTGCGGCCCTTGATGAAGAGGCTGATCGCGGTGCCGAGCTTGTCGGCGTGGAAGGGCAGGTATTCCTCCGGCGCGAGGCCCTTTCGCGCCCCACCCTCCCTCATCGGCGTCTCGCTGTAGCCGAAGCCCTCCTCCTTCTTCGCCTTGCCAAGCGACCAGTATTCGAAGCGCGTCGCCTCGCCCGTCACCACCTGCCCCGTCTTCTCGCTGGCGAAACGGCCCCGCGCGGCGATCAGCCCCAGCAACCCGAGTTGCAGCGCATAGCCCGCCAGCACTTGCTTCTTCGCGGGCGGCGCGCCGGTCTTGTAGTCGACGATCGCGAGGGTTCCGTCGGCGAGCCGGTCGATGCGATCGGCGCGGCCCATGACCTTGACGCCATCGACCTCCATCTCCCCGTCGATCTCGCTGGCGATGACCTCGCGGCCCTCGGCGGCGGCGGCGGCGATCCATGTCTCGAAGCGCTCGAGCGCGGCGATGAGGCGCGGCTGCCACAGCGCGCGGAACAGCGGGTGCACGCGCTCGCGCTCGAAATGCGCGGCGGCGAAGGGGGCCAGCGCGAGGCCCGGATCGGCCGCCCTCGCCTTGTGCCACCTGTCGAGGATGTCGTGGACCAGCGTGCCGCGCAGCGCCGGATCGCTGAAGGGGTCGGCGGCGAGCGGCTGGAGCTGCCGCAGCCCGAGGATCGCCTGCGCGTAGAACTGGTAGGGATCGCCCAGCAGCCGGTCGAGCGCGGTGACCTTGATCGGCACGTCGCGCTGTTCCGGCGACGGATCGGGCGCGGGGCGCGGATAGGGCTCGGCGGGCGGGCGAAGCCGGTCGAGATGCGGGAGCAGCGCGGGGATGGCGCGCTCGCGGTGCTCCTTCTCCAGGTCGTCGCCGAGCAGCGCCTCGACCCGCAGCAGGAAGCGCGAGGGCAGCGTCGGCCCCTCGGCATCGCGCAAGCTGCGGGTCAGCACCACCGAGGGCGCGCCCATCGCGCCGGCGAGGTCGTGGGCGGCGAGGCCGATGCGGAACTCCGGCCCCGGCACGCCGAGCGCGCGCAGGATCGCAGGCGCGAGCAGCGCATCGGCGCCGGGCGGCTGCGGCCAGCTCCCCTCATTGAGCCCGCAGCAGATCACGAGGTCGGCCCGCGCCATGCGCGCCTCCAGCAGGCCGTAGATCGCAACGCGCGGGTGCCCGCCATAGCCGGGGCGCACCGCCACCGCCTCCATCGCATCGCGCAGCACCCCGCCGAGGTCGGCGGTGCCGATCACCGTCCCCAGCGTCTCGGCATGGCCGCGCAGGTCCTCGACCTGCTGGCCGAGCGCGCGCCCGTCCTCGCGCTCCCAGACCGCGCCGCGGGCGAGGCCCTCGGCGGCCTCGGCAAGCCGGGTGAGCGCCTCGGCGAGCGGGACGTCGCGCGGCCAGTCGGCAAGCGGGGCGACGAGCGCCTCGGCCTCCTCCCACCATGCCTCGACCCGCGCCTTGGCCGCCGCCTTGCGCAGCGGCTCGAGGCCCGGCGCAGGCGCAGGCCCGCGCAAGGCCCGATCGAAGGCGCGCAGCCCCTTCAGCCAGTCGGCGCGCGCTGCCGGCTCCCACCCACGCACCAGCGGATGGGCAAAGGCGGCGACGAGATGGGCAGGGTCGGGGCCCTTGGCCGCGATCTCCGCCAGCAGTCCGAACAGGCGTCCCGCCGGGGTGAGCGCTAGAGGACGGCCCGCCGAATCGTCGGCGGAGATGTTCCAGCGCTCGAGATGCTGCGCCACCCGCCGCGCGAGGCCGCGGTCGGCGGTGACGACGGCGATGCGCTTCACCGGCTGTTCCAGCGCCTGCCGCACCAGCAGGGCGATCGCCTGCGCCTCCTCCTCGATGCTCGCCGCGGTGAGCAGCCGCACCCCGTCGAGCCGCCGCTCCTTCGCCGCGAGGGTGCTCCACGCGCGGCTCGCCTGCGGGGGGAGGAACAGCGAGGAGATCGCCCGCGCCCGCGCCGGATCAGCGGCGGCGATGCCGCGGCGGTGCCATGGCTGCACCTCCTCGCGCGCGATGCCCATGCGGTTGAGGAGCAGCTTGAGGTGATATTGCGAATGGGTCAGCGCATCGCCCGCGCCGAACACCGGGCCGCCGGGCTCGGTCGGGGCGCCGGCGAGGCCGAGTTCTTCCCAGGCGGTCTCGTCCATCGCGAGGTCGAGATCGGGGAGCACCACCGCACCCTGCGGCAGTCCGGCGATCACCCGCAGCAGCCGGGCGAGCGCGGGCGCGGCGCTGGTGACCCCTGCGGCGACGATCGCGCGGGGCGGCGGCGCCTCCCTCCAGCGGCGCGCGGCACGGTCGAAGAGGAGGTTGCGGCGCGTGGCGGCGTCGACCTGCCCCATCGCCTCCAGCTCCGCCTGCCAGCGGACATCAACGTGAGCGAAAAGGCGGATCGACCGTTCCCAGTGGCTGGCAAGACTCGCGACACTGTCACGCACCGGCTCACTCAGGAGGTCTTCGAAGGTCTTCTCCTCGACCAGCAGCCGGTCGATCGTCCGGGCCATCTCCCGCGCTAGGTTGAGCCGGGCGCGTGCCGGGAGCGGGTCCATGCCCTCGGCGGCGCGTTCCTCGGCGATCAGGCGGTCGAGGGTCAGCCAGCGGCGGACCGGATCGCAGGCGGGTTGGATGTCCGCCGCCCCGAGCGGATCGAGGCCCGCTCCGAGCTTCTCGTCGAGGTCGAGATCGCCCACCGCGATCATCCGCGGCATGAGCAGGCCGCCCTCGCCGCTCTCGCCCGCATGGCGGATGAAGGCCTCCGCGATCGTCCGCGCCGCGCGGCTCGAGGGGACCAGCAGGGTCAGGCGGGCAAGGCCGAAGCCCTCCTCGCGGTAGCGCGGCACGAGCCCGGCGACGAGCGCGTCGGCAAAGCCGCGATGGGCGGCGATCGAATAGATGCGCAGGGCCGCGTCGCGCGCCTCAGCCACCCAGCAGCGCCTCCTCGGTGGGGCGGATCGCCTGCGGCGTGCCGACCTCGAACCACAGGCCGGTGAAGCTGAGGCCGTAGAGCCGGCCCTCCTCGATGGCGCGATTCCAGAGGAGGTTGGTCGAGAAGGGGCCTTCCGGCGCCTCGCGCATCAACCGGTGGCTGACGAGCTGGATGCCGGTGAAGATGAAGGGCGCGATCCGCCCGTCGCGGCGGCGCGAGAGGCGGCCGAGCGGGTCCATGTGGAAGTCGCCGGGCCCGCTGAAGTTCATCGCGCGGGCATGCGGCACGACCAGCAGCAGCGCGTCCATCGCCCCGGGGTCCCAGCGGCGCGAGAGATCGTGGAAGGCGCTTTTGGGCCCGTCGAGCCAGATGTTGTCGGCGTTCAAGGCGAAGAAGGGGTCGGGGAGCTGCGGCAGGGCCTTGGTCATCCCGCCCCCCGTCTCGAGGAGCTGCGCCCGCTCGTCCGAAACGCTGACCTGCGGCGCTGTGCGGGCGAGGACATGGGCCTCGAGCGCGTCGGCGAGGTAGTGGACGTTGACCACGGCCCTCGCGATCCCCGCCTCGGCGAGCCGGTCGAGCGCATGGTCGATCAGCGCCTTGCCCGCGACCCGCACGAGCGGCTTGGGCTGGCTGGCGGTGAGCGGGCGCATCCGCTTGCCGAGGCCGGCGGCGAGGATCATCGCGGTGTCGGAGGCGAGCGCGGGGCGGGTCACGCGGCGAAGGCCCCGTTGGCGGCGCGCAGATCGTCGGGGATGTTACCGTCGAACCAGCCCGCGACGGGTTCCAGCGCGGGGTGCGCAAGGTCGCGCTCCAGCGCCGCCCACACGCGCGGGATCATGGCGAGGTAGCGCGGCTTGCCGTCCCGGGCGTTCAGCCGGGTGAAGATGCCGACGATCTTGGCGTTCCGCTGCGCGCCGAGCGTGGCGTAGTCGGCGACGAAGTGCTCGCCTGCCCCGCCGATCGCCTGCGAATAGTGGAGCAGCATCGCCGTCTCGAGCTCGACCGCGACGTCGCGCCGCGCGTCCTGGAGGAGCGAGACGAGATCGTAGGCGGGGTGGCCGACGAGCGCATCCTGAAAGTCGATGAGGCCCTGCGGCGCGCCGGCCTTGCCGCCGAGCAGCATGATGTTCTCGGCATGGTAGTCGCGCAGCACCGTGACGCCGGGCGCCTGTCGGGCAATGACGGGCGCGAGCACTTCGGCCCACGCGGCGACATAGTCCTCGGCATCGACCTCGAGGCCCTGCGCCGGGCACCACCATTCGGTGAGCAGCGCCGCCTCGCGCTGGTAGACCGCCATGTCATAGGGCGCGAAGGGCCCGGGCGGCAGGCGGTGGAGCGCGGCGAGCGCCTCGACCGCGGCCTCATAGGCGGCGCGCTCGTCGGCAGGGTGGAGGTCGAGCCAGTCGCGCATCCGGTCGTTGCCGAAATCCTCGGTCAGCACCCAGCCCGCGCTCGCGTCCTCGGCAAGGATCGCAGGCGCGCGCATGCTCTGCTCGCCGAGCCAGTGCGCGACGTGGAGGAAGGGCGCCGGGTCCTCGTGCGGCGGCGGCGCGTGCATCAGCATCGCGCTGTCGCCGCTCGCACGCACCAGGCGGAAATAGCGCCGGAAGGAGGCGTCCCCCGGCAGGGGCTGGACCTGCGCATCGGCCCATCCGGCGCGGGCGGTGAAGTCGGCGAGGCCTTCGGGCAGTGCGTTCATGGCAGCCGCCCTACCCAATCAGCACCGCCGCGGGCAATCGCAATCCGCCCGCCCTCCCCGCTTTCCCCGACGGGTTCCAGAGCAATCGCGAGGCATCCCGGCTCATGCCCGAAACCGCCCGCGTGATCGGGCCATTCGGCGAGCAGCACCGCGCCCTCGCGGTAGTCGTCGAGGCCGATCTCGGCGAGTTCGGAGGGGTCCTCCAACCGGTAGAAATCGGCATGGACGACCGGGAGGCGCAAGGGTGGCGAATCGTAGGTCTCGATGATCGTGAAGGTCGGCGAGGGCACCTCGCCCGCGTGTCCCAGCGCGGCAAGGATTGCGCGGGCGAGCGTCGTCTTGCCCGCGCCGAGCCCGCCTTCCAGCGCCACCACATCGCCCTGTCGCAGCGCGGCGGCGATGCGCGCGCCGTAGGCCGCCATCGCCGCGAGGTCGGGCAGGGTCTCGCGCCTCTCGGTCACGGCAAGCGGATGATCGCGGTGGTGCCCGCGCCCTTGCGGCTGACGATCTCGAGCGTGCCGTCGTGTGCGGCGATCAGTTGGCGGGCGAGCGGGATGCCGAGTCCGGTGCGTCGCCCTGGCGCAGGGGTGCCGGCGGGCGGGGTCCCGCCCCCGGCGCGGGCGAGTTCCTGCGAGGTCATGCCGCGTCCGTTGTCGGCGATGCTGATCTCGATCCCGTGATCGCTTCCCTCGGGCGCCTTCCTGATCTCGATGACGATGCGCCCGCCCGCCGCGGTATGGGCGACGGCGTTGTCGATGAGGTTGCCGATCGCGCGGCCGAGCTGGCGCGGGTCGGCGGCGATCACCCGCCCGCGGCGCCCCTTGAGGTCGAGGCTCAGGCTGCCCGCGACGATCGCCTCCTCGCGCTCGCGCACCAGGGTGGTGAGGAATTCGAGCACGTCGAGCCGCTCCTTGCGGATCGGGAGCAAGCCCGCCTCGCTCTGCGACAGGTCGAGCACGTTCTCGACCTGCTCGGTGAGGCGCTCGACCGCGGCGAGGATCGCGTCGACATATTCGCCCGCCGCCTGCGGATCGGCCGCTGCGCCGCTCTTCAGCAGCTCCGCATAGCCGCCGATGGTGGTGAGCGGGGTGCGGAACTCGTAGCTCATGTTGGCGAGGAAGCGCGCCTTGACGGCATCCGCCTCCTCCAGCGCCTCGGCACGCTCACGAAGGGCTTGTTCGGCCTTCTGGGAGGCGGTGATGTCGAGCACGGTGAGAAGGCCGTTGCCGTCGGGCAGCGGGATGCCGGCAAAGCGCAGCGTGCGCCCGTCGGCGAGGTCCACTCGCCCCTCCTTCTCGCGTCGGTCGAGCGTCGCCGAGCGCACCGCCGCGCCGATCAGGCTCGCCTCGTCCGGATTGACGAGGTTGCGTCCGATCGCGCTGAGGAGTTCATCGGCGCTCGGGTGCTTGTCGAGGAGATCGGTGGTCAGGCCCCAGGTGCCCGCGAAGCTGCGGTTCCAGAGCTGCACCGATCCGTCCGGCGCGAAGATCGCCAGCGCCTCGAACAGGCTGTCGAGCGTCGCGGTGCGGGTGCGCAGCAGGGTGTCGCGCACCGCCGAGAGCGCAAGGCTCTCGGTGCGGTCCTCGGTAATGAGCACGAGACCGCCATCGGGCATGGGCTGGGCGACGACGCGCAGGTGCGTGCCGCCGGGCAGCGGCCACGGTTCCTCGACCGATTCGCGCAAGCCGAACCACGCCGCGCGTTCACGCCGCCATTCCGGGAAATCGCGCACCTCCGGCGTCCGCCCGCGCTCGCGCGCCTCGGCGAGGAAGCGCTCGAAGGGGGTGTGCGCCTCGACCGCGTCTTCCATGAGGCTGAACAGGCGGCGAAAGGGACGGTTGGCGAAGGTCAGGCGCTCCTCGGGATCGAACAGCGCAACGCCGACCGAAAGCTGGTCGAGCAGCGCGCGGGTCGCGTCGCGGAAGGCGCGGAACTCGCGCTCGACCTGCTGCTGCTCCTCGATGTCGATGGCATAGCCCGCGACGCCCTCCTGCCCGAGCGGCAAATCGCTCACCCGCAGCGTCCGCCGCGCGCCATGGATGGTCGAGGCGACGATCCGCTCCGAGGCGTTCTGGCTTTCGAGGCTCGCTCGCGCGATCTCGGCGGGCGAGCGGCCGTCCTCGGGCTCGAGGAGCTCGATCTGCCCCTGCACGACATCCGCCGCGCCGAGCGCGCCGACGGCATCGACATAGGCCTGGTTGACGAGCTGGAGCTTGAGGTCGGCGTCGCGAAACCACATCGGCATGGGCGCCGCCTCGATGAGGCCGACCAGCGCGGCGAAGTCCCCGGTGGCGCGCGCCGCGGCGGCGCGCAGGCGGGCCATCTCGGCATGGCTCTCGGTGAAGTCGAAGACCCAAACCAGCGCCGCACCGCCCGGCGAGACCTGCGGATCGGCGAGCGTGCCGTAGAGCGCAAGGCTGCGCTGCGAGCCGGGCAGGTTGATCGCCATGCGGAAGGGCGCGGCGCTTTTCTGGGTGGTCTGGATCTTGGTCCAGAGCTGGTCGAGCTGCCCCTGCGCGAGCCCGCCCGCGCGGGCATTGCCGGCAGGCGCGGCGAGTTCCGACAGGTATTTCGGCATGGCCGCGAGGCCCAGCATCCGGGCCAGCCGGTCGGGCGCCTCGATCCGCCCGTCGACCCGCACCAGCAGCGGCAGCGCCGGGGCGACGTCGAGCAGGGTCTGCATGCGCTTGAGGCTGGTGCGCATCGCCTTGGCGCGCTTGACGCTGCGGTTGGCGCGCAGGACGACGATCGCCGCGCCCACCGCCCAAGCGGCGAGCACGAGCGCGATCAGCACCAGTGAAAGGGGCGAGACGTCCATCGCGCCACCGCTATGCGCCCGCGCGCGCGAGCGCAACGGGGGCAAGCCCGCCCGCCCCCAGCCCCGTGAAGATACGGGGCGGAGCGGGCGGATTTATGGGCTCAGTAGCGGTAGTGATCGGGCTTGAACGGCCCGGCCTGCGGCACGCCGATGTAGCTCGCCTGCTTCTGCGAGAGCTGGGTCAGCTTGACGCCGAGCTTCTCGAGGTGGAGCGCGGCGACCTTTTCGTCGAGGTGCTTGGGCAGGACGTAGACGTCGTTCTCGTATTCGTCCGACTTGGTGAACAGTTCGATCTGGGCGAGGGTCTGGTTGGTGAAGCTCGCGCTCATCACGAAGCTCGGGTGGCCGGTGGCGCAGCCGAGGTTCACAAGGCGGCCCTTGGCGAGGATGATGATCGATTTGCCGTCGGGGAAGGTGACGAGATCGGTGCCTTCCTTGATCTCCTTCCATTCGTAGTTGGAGAGCGCGGCGATCTGGATCTCGCTGTCGAAGTGGCCGATGTTGCAGACGATCGCCATCGGCTTCATCGCCATCATGTGCTCGGCGGTGATGACGTCCTCGTTGCCGGTGGCGGTGACGAAGATGTCGGCGCGCTTCACGGCGTCTTCCATGGTGACGACCTCGAAGCCGTCCATCGCGGCTTGGAGGGCGCAGATCGGGTCGATCTCGGTGACCATCACACGCGCGCCGCCGTCACGCAGCGAGGCCGCGGAGCCCTTGCCGACATCGCCGTAACCCGCGACGCAGGCGACCTTGCCGGCGAGCATCACGTCGGTGGCGCGGCGGATCGCGTCGACCAGCGATTCCTTGCAGCCGTAGAGGTTGTCGAACTTCGACTTGGTCACCGAATCGTTCACGTTGATCGCCGGGAAGGGAAGCTTGCCCTGCTTGGCGATCTGGTAGAGGCGCATCACGCCCGTGGTGGTCTCTTCCGAGACGCCCTTGATCGCCTTCACCGTCTTGGTGAGGTAGCCGGGCTTGGCGGCGATGAAGGCCTTGAGGGCGCGCTGGAACTCGATCTCTTCCGCGTTAGTCGGCTCGCCCATTTCCTCGCCCGCCTCGAGGCGCGCGCCCCACAGCGCGAACATGGTGGCATCGCCGCCGTCGTCGAGGATCATGTTGCAGGTGAGGTCGGGATCGGCCTCGCTCGACCAGTCGAAGATGCGGCCCACGTAATCCCAGTAGTCCGCCAGCGTCTCGCCCTTGATGGCGAAGACCGGGATGCCGCGCGCGGCGATCGCGGCGGCGGCGTGGTCCTGGGTCGAGAAGATGTTGCAGGTCGCCCAGCGCACCTCGGCGCCCAGCGCCACGAGGGTCTCGATCAGCACCGCGGTCTGGATGGTCATGTGCAAGCTGCCGGTGATGCGCGCGCCCTTCAGCGGCTGCGATGCGCCATACTCCTCGCGCAGCGCCATCAGGCCGGGCATCTCGGTCTCGGCGATCATGATCTCGTCGCGGCCGAACTGGGCGAGAGCGATGTCCTTGATGGCGTATTCGTGGGTCGGGGCGGCAGCGAGGGTGGCCATGTGTGTGTCTCCTAAGCGCAGATAGGCACACGCGAAGCGCGTGGTCTGCTTTTGCGCCCTGCCCCCTAGCCGCCCCCGGCCGGCGAGGCAATATAAAGTTATCTTTATATGTCTATTTGTTGCCCCGGCCCACCGCGCGCGATAGAGAGCCGCCCACTCCCGCAACACACGAGGATGCACATCATGACCATTTCCGTTGGCGACAAGATCCCCGAAGTCACCCTCATCAAGGCCACTGCGGAAGGTCCGCAGGCGGTCAAGTCCTCGGACTATTTCGCGGGCAAGCGCGTCGCGCTGTTCTCGGTCCCCGGCGCCTTCACCCCGACCTGCTCGGCCAAGCACCTGCCGGGCTTCGTCGAGAAGGCCGAGGACCTCAAGGCCAAGGGCGTCGACGAGATCGTCGGCACCGCCGTCAACGACGCCTTCGTGATGGGCGCCTGGAACAAGGCCGCGGGCAGCGACGACATCACCATGCTCGCCGACGGCAACGCCGAGTTCGTCGAGGCGCTCGGCCTCACCATGGACGGTTCGGGCTTCGGCCTCGGCAAGCGCGGCCAGCGCTTCTCGATGGTCATCAACGATGGCGTCGTCGAGCAGCTCAACGTCGAGGAACCCGGCGACTTCCGCGTCTCGAGCGCGGAGCACATGCTCGGCCAGCTCTGAGCCCTCGGGCGACCGCGTAACAGGGGCGCTTTCCGGCGACGGAAGGCGCCCCTTTCGCGTCAGGTCAGGGGCGGCGCGCCATAGGCGATCCACAGGGCGAAGGCGCCCGCCAGGCCCGCCGCGACGAGCGCCCTCGCCCAAGGCGTCGGGCCGATCCCCTCCACCCCCGCCATCGGCGGGCGGCTGCCGCCGATCATCGGGCTCAGGAGGTCGTCCCCCTTGGCGGCATAGACGCTGATCGCAGCAAGATGCAGGCCGATCAGCCCCGCCACCACCCAGAAGAAGGCCTCGTGCAGGTCGGTGATCGCATCGGCGGTCATCACCCCCACCAGCGGATTGAGCGGCCCGGTCATGCCGTCATAGGGATCGCCTGCGAAGAGCCCCAGGCCCACCTGCACCAGCAGCGCGCCGATGAGCACGATCGTGCCCCACCCGCCGAGCGGCGAGTGCCCGATCCGCCGTCCCGCATCGCCGAGGCGCCCGCGCAGATAGGCGATCACCGCGCGCGGCCCCCTGACGAACTGCGCGAAGCGCGCGGTCTCGGGACCGAGAAAACCCCACAGCAGCCGGAACACCAGCAGCCCGAGCAGCACCAGGCCGATCCGCCGGTGCAGCGCCCAGCGGGAGTTTTCCGCCGTCCACCACATTGCGGGGACCAGCAGCGCGAAGCTCCAGTGGGTGAGGCGCAGCAGCGGGTCCCACACCCGCACGTCGCGCAGGCGTGCAGGCGCGGACAGCAAGCCGGATGCCTCGGTCATCGCCCTACTTCTTGGCGAGCCGGAACTGGTCGTGGCAGCCCTTGCAGGCGCCGCCCATCGCCATCGCCTGCGCCCCGACGGCGGCCTTGTCGCCCGATGGTGCCGCGGCCGCAAGCGCGGCACTCTCGTCGACGAGCTTCTGCGCGGCGGCCTCGAACTCGGCGGGCCTCGCCCAGATCGCGGGCAGCGCCTCGGTGTCGTGGCCGTCCTCGATACTGGTGCCGGCGGGGAAATAGCTCGCGATCCGCGTCGCACGGGCGTTGATATCGCTGGCCCGCGCGGCGATCAGCGCGAAATCGGGAGCGTCCTTCTCCAGCTCGCCGCGCACCGCCTTGAAGGCATCGCCGATCGCCTCGAAATTGTCCTGTCGCTCGTCGATGACCGGCGGGGCTGCGGCGCCTGTCCCATCGCCCCCGCCCCGCTCGCCGGAACAGGCGGCAAGGATGGCAACAAATGCGGTGGCGGCGAAGATGGGGCGGGCAGGAACAGGCATGGCCGTTACTCCTCTGGCGTGCGCTTGCGATCCCGGTGCGGAGGCTAGCCCGCCTTGCCGCGGATCGCAAATGCGCGAACGGGGCGCTCCCGCCGAGGGAGCGCCCCGTCCGGATGCGTCGCGATCGCACTTCAGCTGCGAGTACGGGTCGCGGCGCTCTCGGCCTCGGCGAGGATCACGCCGCGATCCTGCTCGATCATCGCGAGCATGGTTTCACGGAAGGTCGCCCTGCGGGAGTCGACCAGCCGGTCGATGGCTTCGGCGTTGGTGTTGCACCAGCCGGGACGCGATCCGCTGGCCACGCTGTCGCTGGTCAGCGTGCGGCGCGACTGGAGGCTCTCGCCAACGGTCGCGACCCGCTCGACGTTGAGCGTCGCGGTCCAGCGGCAGGCGAGCGTGCTCGGACGCCCCGCCACGCCGGCCGTGCCGACCTGGGTGGTCTCGACCGTCACCGAGCCCTTGTAATCGGCCGCGATCGGCCCTGCGGCGTGCTCGATGGTCACCTCGTGTTCGAGCGCAAGCGCGGGTGTCCCGAGGCAGGCACTGAGCGCCAGCCCGGCAAGGACGAATTTCTTCATCGTCGTTTCTCCTGCGTCATCCCGGCCTTATCTGACCGATCCCGGGTGCAACTCTACCAGTGGAAGCGAGCGAATCCAAGCATCCCTCAATGCTTTTGCGACACAGGCAAGAAGAAAATAGCTTCCTTGAATATTCGAAGATAGAAAATCAGTAGCCCATCAGGCTCATGACTTCCTTGCGACTGCGCGGGTCCTCGAGGAAGCAGCCGAGAATGCGGCTGGTGATCATCCCGACGCCCGGCGTTTTCACGCCGCGCCCGGTCATGCAGCCGTGCTGTGCCTCGATGACCACCGCGACACCATGCGGCTCGAGATGATCCCAGATGCACTGCGCAACCTCGGCGGTCAGGCGCTCCTGGATCTGCAGTCGCCGGGCATAGCCATGGAGCACGCGCGCGAGCTTGGAGATCCCGACCACCTTGTTACGGGGGAGATAGGCGATCGCCGCCTTGCCGATGATCGGCGCCATGTGATGCTCGCAATGCGACTGGAAGGGGATGTCCTTGAGCAGCACGATCTCGTCATAGCCGCCCACCTCGGTGAACTGGCGCGTGAGGTGGATCGCCGGGTCCTCGCGGTAGCCCTCGCAATATTCGAGCCACGCGCGCCCGACCCGCTTGGGGGTGTCGAGCAGCCCTTCGCGCGCGGGATCGTCGCCCGCCCAGGCGATCAGGGTGCGGATCGCGTCCTGGACGTTCTCCGGAACCTCGGGCTTGCCGAGCGGGTTCTCCGGATCGAATTCGTCGTGATCATGCGCGGCAACGTAGTTCATCGTCGTGTCGTCTTTCTCACTCATCGGCTCGGTCGCAAGCCCCCTCAGCTGTCGATCCGGAGTGACGTCAACCCTCCACCGCGCGAGGCGTTCCGTGCACGGATGCCGATTGCGCGGGGCCGTCGCGACCCCCATCTTGTGCCGATGTAGGCATCAACCGGCGGCAATACACCCCCCGCCGGCGACAAAAGGAGCACCGCGCGCGTGCACGAACCGAGCGCCACCGACTTCGAGGCCGCCGCGCGGCGCGTGCTGGCGCGGCTTCCGGACCTGTTCCGCCGCGAGCTTGCGGGCGTGGTGCTGCGGATCGAGGAGTTCGCCACCGACGATCAGCTCGATTCGCTCGGGATCGAGGACCCGTGGGAGCTGACCGGGCTCTACGAGGGCGTGGCGCTCACCGAACGGTCGCAGTGGGATAGCGAGGTGCTCCCGCCGGTCATCACCCTGTTCCGCCAGCCCCTCCTCGCGGAGATGGAAGAGACCGGCGTGGGCTTCGCGGCGCTGGTGCGCCACGTGGTGATCCACGAGGCCGGGCACCACTTCGGCCTGTCGGACGACGACATGCACGCGCTCGAGGACAGCGTCGAGGATTGAGCTGACGGCCGCCGAAACCGACAACGCCCGCCCCTCTTGCGAGGAACGGGCGTTGTTGGCGCACCCGAAAGGATTCGAACCTCTGACCCCCAGATTCGTAGTCTGGTGCTCTATCCAGCTGAGCTACGGGTGCGCGCTGAGGGGGGCCCTTTAGGGGGGTCCTAGAGGCTTGGCAAGGGGTGTTGGCGGCGATCGGCCGATTTTGCGAAGAGCCGGGCGGCGAGCATGGCATCGAGCGGCGGCATCGGCAGGTTAAGCGCCTCGGCAGGGGTGAACCACTTCACCGCCCCGCCCTCGAGCGCCTGCGGCTCGCCCTGCCAGGCCGCCAGCGTGTAAAGGAGGATGACAAGCGGCGGCGAGCCCTCTCCGCCCGGCGTTTCGGCGAACCCGGCCGGCACGCAATCCTCGGCACGGCAGTCGATCCCCAGCTCCTCCGCGAGTTCACGGATGAGAGATTGTGAAGGCATTTCAGAAGGTTCAACCTTCCCCCCGGGAAACTCCCATAGGCCCGCGTGGTGCTTGCCAGCGGGTCGGCGATGCATCAGCCAGCAGCCGTCCGGCCGATGCAGGGCCGCCGCGACGACCGGGATCCACGCTCTCGTCATGTCGGTTTTCTTTCCAGATGCGGCGCTCGGCTCAACCTTTTCTTAACCCGCACCCACGATTCTGTGCGCATCAGAACGAGGAAATAGGGGTTTCCCGATGATGTCGGCATTTCTGAAGAACATTCTGGCCGACCAGTCGGGGGCAACCGCTATCGAATACGGTCTGATCCTTGGCCTTATCGCGATCGCGATGATCGGCGCGCTTCAGGGCGTCGCCGACACCACGATCCGCATGTGGGACAGGGTCAAAAACGAAGGCGTGGCGGCCATGACAAAATAATGTCCACGGCCAAGACGCGTTAGCAATTTTTCAATAGGTCCAGAGTTAGACAGTCCACAGCCCGCCACGAGACAGGGGGGGCATGGGTACCGAAGACCGAACCAGGAGACCAATGATGACCTTCTTCAAGAACCTCGTCCGTGACGAACAGGGCGCCACCGCCATCGAATACGGCCTGATCGCCGCTCTGATCGCCGTCGCCGCGATCGCCGCCATGACCCAGCTGGGCAGCACCCTCTCGGGCACCTTCGAAAACGTCGAAACCAAGATGCAGCCGGGCACCGGCAGCGGCGGCGGCGCCAGCTAAGGCTCCCGCGTTCTGGCGAAAGAACGACGGCGGGGAGCAATCCCCGCCGTTTTTCTTTGCGCACGGCGCTACCGCCCCCGCACCACCAGCTTGACCTTCTGGCCGGGCGTCACCTCCTCATTGCTGCCGAGCGCGTTGAGCACCCTGAAGCGCTCCACCTGGCCATTGTCGTAGGCCATGCGCCGCGAGAGGCTCGCCACCGTGTCGCCGCGCGCCACCGTCACCACCTGCAGGCGCCGCGGCACCACCGAGCCCGCTTCGGCATCGGTGATCCGCCGCATCGACTGGAACATCGGGTTGAAGGTCCCCGCACGCCCCGCCGGAGCGATCACCGCAAAGTGGTAGGCCCGGTCGCGCGCGAACTCGTAGGCGAAGACCACCACGTCGACCTGCTGGTTCTGGCTGTTGACCCGCGCCGTGCCGTAGACCGCCGGCAGGCCGTTCACCGTCGTGCGCTGGATGTCCGAGGGGGCAAGGTTGCTGTTCTGCCCCCCGAGCGCCGCGAACTGCTGGCGCACATAGGTCTCGAGGTTGCCGTTGTAGGGCGCCAGCGTCATCTGCGCTTGGCCACCCTGCCCCTGGATGCTCACCGCGCGCGTGCCGTTCACCATGTAGAAGCCCTGAGGCGCGGTGAAGGCGAGCCGCAGCTCGGGATGGATGAAGGTGCTGCCCTCGATCACCCCCTGCGCGGGATCGTCGCCATACAGCAGCCCGTCGATTCGCGTGAGGAAGGTGTCGCGATTCGTCACCCCCCCGCTTCCGGCCGCACCCGCCTTGGACAGCGCCGACTGCACGCGGCTCGCCGGGTCGGGGTGGGTCGAGGCCCATTCGGGCACGCTGGCGTTACGGCCGGCAAGCCGCGCATCGAGCGCGTTCTGTGCGGCAAGGCTCGCCAGCACCATGCCCATCGCACGCCGCTCATAGCCTGCACGACCGAGATACTGGATGCCGAGATCGTCGGCCTGAAGCTCCTGCTGGCGCGAGAATCGCAGGGTCAGAAGCTGTGAACCCTCGAGGAAGGTGCGCGACAGCGCACTCCCGGCCTGCGAATCCCCGAGGAGAATGCCGGAGAGGATCGCCCCGCCCAGCCCCAGCAGGGTATTGCGCTGCGAGGCCTGCTGGCGGCGCTGCGAATGGCGCGCGGCGACATGGCCGACCTCGTGGCCGAGCACGGCGGCGAGTTCCGCCTCGTTGTTCATCAGCGTGACCAGCTGGCGGGTGGTGTAGATATAGCCGCCCGGCACCGCGAAGGCGTTATGGACGGGCGAATTGAGCAGGCTGACCGTGAAGCTCTCGCGCGCATTGCCAAGGCCGGATTGCACCGCGATGTTCTTTCCGACCTGCTCGACATAGGTGGCTTGCGGACCTGTCATCGCGCCGCCGAACTCCGCAAGGAGCTGCGGGTGGTACTGCGCACCCATCTGCGCTTCCTGCTGGGTGATCGGCGAGGACGCCGAGGGCACCTGCGCGCCTGCGCCCATGCACCCGGCGAGCGCCACCATGGCCACGCCGAAGGCGAGCGACTTGCGTTTGATCCGTGCCATCATCGGCTCCTTTCCGCCTGTCCCGTGCCGCTCTTGCGCGGCCTGTCGGACAGCATCTTGCAAGCTTGCGCTCGCAAAAGGAACCTTAACTTGGGATGGCCGGTCAGCCGCCGATGGCGAGGAAGCGCCCTTCGCGCGCGGCGATCAGTTGTTCGCCGGGCTGTCCGGCGAGGCCGTCCAGCTCCTCCGCCAGTGCCTCGCCGAGCATCCGCGCGGCCGCCGCCGGGTCGCGGTGCGCGCCGCCGACCGGCTCCTTGACGATGCGGTCGATGACGTGGAGGCGCTTGAGATCCTGCGCCGTCACCTTCATCGCCTGCGCCGCGTCGGGGGCCTTCTCCGAGGTGCGCCACAGGATCGAGGCGCAGCCTTCGGGCGAGATCACCGAATAGACCGCATGTTCCAGCATCAGCACCCGGTTCGCGCTGGCGAGCGCCACCGCGCCGCCCGAACCGCCCTCGCCGACGATCGCCGCGACCATCGGCACCGCAAGGTCGAGGCACGCCTCGGTCGCCCGCGCGATCGCCTCGGCCTGGCCGCGCTCCTCCGCCTCGATCCCCGGGAAGGCGCCCGAGGTGTCGACCAGCGTCACCACCGGCAGGCCGAAGCGGCTGGCGAGCTCCATCAGGCGGATCGCCTTGCGATAGCCCTCGGGCTTGCCCATGCCGAAGTTATGGCGGATGCGGTTCTGGGTGTCGTTGCCCTTCTCGTGACCGATCAGCATCACCCGCCGCCCGCCGAGCCGCGCGAAACCGCCCATGATCGCGAGGTCATCGCCATAGAGCCGGTCACCGCCGAGCGGCATGAAATCGGTAAAGGCGTGGGCGACGTAGTCGCGGAAATGTGGGCGCTGCGGATGCCGGGCAACCTGGGTCTTCTGCCAAGGGGTGAGCGAGGCATAGGTGCGGCTCAGCAGCTCGGCGCTCTTGGTCTCGAGCCGGCCGATCTCGCTCTCCACGTCGACGTCGTGGAGGGCATTGACGCTGCGCAGCTGCGCGATGCGGTCCTCGAGGGCGGCGACCGGCTTCTCGAAATCGAGGTAGGAAATCATGCCGGGGCGCTAGTCCGATGTTGCGCGGCTGGCAAGCGGGTGGCGGGAATTGACGAGGGCAACCAGCCGCGCCGCGTCGACATGGGTGTAGATCTGCGTGGTCGCGATATCGGCATGCCCGAGCAGGGTCTGGAGCACCCGGAGGTCCGCCCCGCCCTCCAGAAGGTGGGTCGCGAAGGCGTGGCGCAGCACGTGGGGGCTGATGCTGGCGGGATCGAGCCCGGCACGGCCAGCGAGCGCCTTCACCAGCTGGAACAGGCGCACGCGGCTGAGGTGCTGGCCCTTGCTGCCCGAGGGGAACAGCCAGCGCGACGGCGGCTCGGCCGGACGCACCTTGCGCCATCGGCCCACCGCCTCCAGCGCCCGCGCCCCGACCGGCACCAGCCGCGAGGCCCCGCCCTTGCCGGTGACGGTGAGGAAGGGCGCGTCGCGCGGCACCGCCTGGAGCGGCAGGCCCACCAGCTCGCTCGCGCGCAGGCCCGACCCGTAGAGCAGTTCGATCAGCGCCAGCAGCCGGACCGCCGCCGGGTCCTCCCCCGCCGCCTCCGCCTCGGCGCGGGCGAAGAGCGCGGCGATGTCCTCGTGACCGAGCACCTTGGGGAGCGGACGCCGGGTGCGCGGGCGCGGCAGGGCGCCGGAGGGATCGTCCTGCCGCCAGCCCTCGTCGATCGCGAAGCCGAAGAACTGCCTGAGCGCCGAAGCCTTCCTCGCGACGCTCGAGGGCGCGAGCGAGGCCCACTCGCCCGCCAAGCCAGCGACGGCATCGCGGTCCGCAGCAGCAAGATCGCCGATCGCCTCCTCCGCCCCTTCGAGGTCCCGGCGATAGGCGGCCAGCGTGTTGGCCGCCGCCCCGCGCTCGGCGGCGAGCATGGCGAGGAACGCCTCGGTCGCCGCGGACATTACCCGCGCGCGACCGCCTCGGCGGCGATCATCCGGGCCTCGGCCTCCATCCCCACGCGGGTCAGCGCCGAGGTGATGTGGTAGAGGTGGAGCGGGGTCATCTGCTCCCAGCTCGTCCCCTGCATCCCGAGGCCCGCGAGGAACACGACCAGCGCCGGATTGCCAACCTCTGCGGCGCGCGCGATGGTGCGGCTCCAGCGGGTCTGGCGGGCGAGATCGACACCGAGATCGCCGGCGAGCCCGTTCGCGTCGCTCTCGGTCAGGCGCCCGAGCCCGGCGAGGCCCGCGACGAGGAAGGCGGACTTGCGCTGGCCGGTGCTGGCATCGTTGCCGAAGAAGCTCGACACCGCGCCCCGCCCGATGCTCCCCCCGCGCGTCCCGCCGGCGGCGATCAGCGCCCAGCCGAGCGAGCCTTCGTCGACGACATTGCCCCAGCGCTCCGCATTGCGATCGAGCCCGGCGGCGAGCATCGCCGCGATGAGCTCGCCCGCCGCATCGGCATGGGCGGCGTCGGGGGTGATGCGCGCGGCGGCATAGGCGGTGAGCACCCGCGCGCCGTAACCGTCCGCGCCGCCCAGCGCCGGGCCCGCCGCCCACAGGCGCTGCATCGCGGCGATGCGCGCGGCCGGGTTGGCGGCAAGATAGGCCTCGCGCAGGGCCGCGGCATGGGTCTGCGGATCGCCGGTCGCGGCGGGATCGGCATAGACCTCGGAATAGAGGTCGACCATCGCGTCGGAGGAGAGGATCCCCTCGCGCGCCGCGCGCCCGGCCAGCGGCGCGCGGTCGCGGGCCGGCAGCATCGGCAGCAGCGCCCCGGCGCGGGCGTAGTAGGCGCCGCCGCGCGCGGTCAGCGCCGCGTCGAGCAGCCCGTTCGGCAGCGGCTCGCCGAGCGCGGTGGCGAGGCCGAAGCGCCAGGGGTTGAGATCGTCCACCCCCTGCCACTCGACGTTCACCCCGCGCTGCCCGCGCCCCGCCGCCCCGGCAAACCGCCGCGCCAGCAGCACGTCGACGCGCGGCGCGGCGCCGCGGAACAGGGCGCGATCAAGCTGGGTCGCGGCGAGCGCGCTCTCCCCGGCATAGGCGTTGCAGATCGCCTGCCACATCTGCCACTCGCCGTCCTGGCGCTGCGACCCCTGGAGGCGCACCGCGGGGCAGGCCCCGGTGATGTCGCCGCTCGCAAGGTAGGCGGTGAGCGCCTCCTGGGTGAGCGCGGGCGACCAGTTGGCGGTGTCGATGTCCTGCACCACGGCGCGCGCGACCGCGAATTCGCCCATGCGGTTGAGGATGCCGACGCGCAGCGCCGCGAACTCGATCGGGTCCATCCCGAGCGGCGCGGCAAGGCGGCTCGCGAGCGCGCGGCGCATCAGGATATGGCCCCAGCGCGACACCATCGGCCCTTGCGTCCCGCCGAGCACCGCGCGGACCAGCTGCTCCGACTGGTTGGCGAGCGCGACCGGCGGCAGCCCGCCCTCGTCCGCCGCGAGCACCCCGACGCGCGTCAACGCGCGCTGCGCGCCCGGGGGAATGTCGGACTTGGGCCTGAGCCCCAGAAGCGCGTCGAGCTCCTCGGTCGACATGTTCTCGAGCTGCTCGAGAGTCGGCAGGCGGGCGAGGTCCTCGCGGCTGATCGAGGGCAGCGGCGGGAGGGTCGCGGGATCGACGGGCGGCGGGAGCTGGAGCGTGACGCCGGGGGCCGGTGCCGCACCCGGGGCTCCGGGCGCAGCCGGAGCACCCGGCGCGGGCGCGGGCGCGGGGCTCGGCCGGGGGCTCGGGCTCGGCGCGGGAGCGGGATCGTCGAAGCCGGGGGGCAGCAGCGATTCGGGCTTACTCTGCGCCACGGCAAGCCCCGCAAGCCCCGCCCCGCCGAGCGCGGCCGCCAGCCCGATCGCGAGCACGCTCGCCCCGAAGGAAAGCCGCCCGCCCCTCAATGGGCCTGCTCCGGCAGCGCGACATCCTCCGCAATCGGGCGCAGCGGCTCCTCGCCGCCGTCGAACCAGGCGAGCGCGATGCCCAGCAGCAGCACGATCAGCCCGCCCGCGACCCACGGCCAGCGGGGCCGGCGCGGGGTCGGCGCGGGTGCTTCCTGAAGACCGGAGGGGGAGAGACGCGATCGCCGCAGGTTTGCCATATTGCGCGTGCCCTAGCCCATCTATAGGCCTTGCGGCAATGTCCGCCGCGCCCTCCTCCTCCACCGATCGCCTGACGGCCGACATCGCCGCGCGGATCACCCGCCCGGTGGTGCTCGTCGGGCTGATGGGCGTCGGCAAGTCGACCGTCGGGCGCAGGCTCGCGAGCCTTCTGGGCCGCGATTTCGTCGATGCCGACGAGGCGATCGTCGCGGCGGCGCAGCGCACCATCCCCGAGATTTTCGATACCTATGGCGAGGCCTATTTCCGCGACGGCGAGCGGCGGGTGATCGCCCGCCTGATCGACGAGGGCCACGGCGTGATCGCCACCGGCGGCGGTGCCTTCGTCGATCCCGCGACCCGCGCGCTGGTGCTGGAGCGGGGCATCGCGGTGTGGATCGATTGCGACATCGCGACGCTTGTGGAGCGCACCGCCAAGCGCAACACGCGGCCCCTGCTCCGGAACGGCAACCCGCGCGAGATCCTCACCCGGCTCGCCGAGGAGCGCCGCCCCTTCTACGCCGAGGCGCCGATCCGGGTGGTGAGCGAAACCGGGCCGCACGAGGCGACGGCGCGCCGCATCATCGAGGCGATCGACCAATGGCTGTGATCCCCGTCGCGCTCGCCGGGCGCTCCTATGAGGTGGTGATCGAGGAGGGTCTGCTCGACCGGATCGTCGACCATGCCGAGCCTTTCCTCGCGCGCTACAGCCGCACCGATCGTCCGGTCCCTTTCGTTGCCGACACCAACACGCATGACATCTTTGCCGGGGATCTGAACGACCGCCTCGCCTGGGTGGGCCTCAAGGCCGAATGGTTCGTTGTCGAACCGGGCGAGGACGCGAAGAGCTGGGCCGTGCTGGAGCGGCTGTGCGACTGGCTGCTCGCCCGGGGTGTGACGCGAACGGATCATGTCTTCGCATTGGGCGGCGGGGTGGTGGGCGACCTTGTCGGCTTCGCCTGCGCCATCGTGAAGCGCGGCTGCGGTTTCGTGCAATTGCCCACCACGCTGCTGGCACAGGTGGATTCGTCGGTGGGCGGCAAGACCGCGATCAACACCCGTGCCGGCAAGAACCTGATCGGTGCCTTCCACCAGCCCTCGCTCGTGTTGATCGACCCGCAGGTGCTCGCCACTCTGCCTGACCGCGAGATGCGCGCCGGTTACGCCGAGGTGCTCAAGTATGGGCTGCTCGGCGATGCGGCGTTCTTCGCCTGGCTGGAAGCGAATGGAAACAGGGTCTTGGCGGGCGAACCTCGCGCGCTCGAACACGCGATCGCCACCAGCGTCGCGACGAAGGCGCGGATCGTCGCCGAGGACGAGCGCGAGACGCTCGACCGGCGCGCGCTCCTCAACCTCGGCCACACATTCGGCCATGCGCTCGAGGCCGAGACCGGCTTTTCCGACCGCCTGCTCCACGGCGAGGCGGTGGCGCTCGGCATGGTCCTGGCGGCGCGCTACTCGGCGCGGCGGGGGGAGATTTCCGCTGCCGACGCCGCGCGGGCCGAGCGCGCCATCGCCGACGCAGGGCTCCCGGCGCGGCTCGCGGACCTCGGCCTCGCCTGCGACGGCGCGGCACTCGTCGAGCACATGCGCCACGACAAGAAGGCCGAAGGCGCAACGCTGCCCTTCCTGCTGCTGCGGGCGCTGGGCGAGGCCTACGTGGCGCGCGATGTCGACCTCGCCGACATCGCCGCCTTCCTCGACGCCGAATTGCAGGGGGAACTCGCCGCGTGACCCGTTTTGTCGACCTCTCGATCCCGATCACCAACGCCGTCGTCTCCGACCCCGAGGTGATGCGCCCCCGCGTCACCTACATGACTCACGAGACCACGTGGGAGCAGATCGCGATGTTCTTCCCCGGGCTCCAGCGCGAGGACCTGCCCGACGGGGAAGGCTGGGCGGTGGAGTTCGTGGAGCTTTCAACGCACAACGGCACCCACATGGACGCGCCGTGGCACTACCACTCGACCACGGATGCAGGCGCCCGCCCCGCCCCCAGCATCGACGAGGCCCCGCTCGACCGCTTCTTCCGCCCCGGGGTGAAGCTCGACTTCTCGCACCTGCCCCACGGCCACGTGGTGAGCGCCGCCGAGGTCGAGGCTGAGCTGGCGCGGATCGGCCACGATCTCCAACCCCTCGACATCGTGCTGGTGCAGTCGGGCGCGATCTACGGCACCGACAACTTCACCGATCAGGGCGTCGGCCTCGGCGCGGAGGCGACCCTGTGGCTCACCGGGCGCGGGGTCGAGGTGGTCGGCACCGACGCCTGGAGCTGGGACGCGCCCTTCAGCCACACGGCGAAGCGCTGGGCGGAGAGCCGCGATCCTTCAATCATCTGGGAAGGCCACAAGGCGGGCCGCATCCGGCCCTATTACCAGATCGAGAAGCTTGCCAACCTCGCCGCGCTGCCGCCCCACGGCTTCACCGTCAGCTGCTTCCCGGTGAAGATCGAGCGTGCCAGCGCCGGATGGATCCGCGCCGTCGCGCTGATCGAGGACTAGCCTTGCAGATCGCCCGCGCCGATCTCGACGATCCTGCCGTTCAGGAGCTCGTCGCCTTCCACCAGCGCAGCATGGTCGAAGGCTCCCCGCCGGGATTGAGTTTCGCGCTCGATCTCAGCGGCTTGCGCGACGAGGCTGTGACCGTGTGGGCAGTCCACGTCGCGGACCGCGTCGCCGCCATCGGCGCGCTCAAGCGGCTGGGGGGCGCGCGCGGCGAGGTCAAGTCGATGCGCACTGACCCCGATTTCCTGCGCCGCGGGATCGCCGCCGCGCTGCTCGAGACGATCATAGCCCACGCCCGGGCCGAGGGCCTGTCGGTGCTCAGCCTCGAGACCGGCACCGGCCCCGCCTTCGAGCCCGCGCTGGCGCTCTACCGGCGGCGCGGCTTCGTCAATGGCCCGGCTTTCGGAGACTACATGCTCACCGCCTTCAGCCAGTGCCTGCACCTCGCGCTCGACTGATGGGAACGGTCATTCTCCTCAACGGCGTCAGCAGCGCAGGCAAGTCCAGCCTCGCCAGAGCCTTGCAGGAGGAAGCGGTCGCAACCTTCCTGGTCGTCGCGGTGGACGATTTCATCGGGATGCTGCCGCCGGGCCGCGAACTGGAGCCCGACTGGTTCCCGCTGCGAACCTTCGAAACCCCCGCCGGGCCCCTTCCCCGTTTCGAGAGCGGCAGCAGCGGCGCGCTTCTGCTGGCCGAGATGCGCGATCTGGTCGCCCGGCTGGCTGCCGGGGGCATGAACCTGATCGTCGACGAGGTCGGCGAGGCCGAGGCTATCGCCGATTACCGGATGCGCCTGCGCGGGGCGCAGATCCTCGTGGTCAAGGTCGACGCACCCCTCGCGATCATCGAACAGCGCGAGCGCGAGCGCGGCGACCGCCTGATCGGCCTCGCGCGGGCGCAGGCCGGCTTCCTCCATCGTGGCATCGACTACGACATGGCCGTCGATACCGGCGCTGCCGCGCCGCATGTCCTGGCGCAGGACATCCTGACGCGCCTCGCGCCGTGATCAATGCGCAGGGCGGCTTGGCAGTTTCGCGACGTTGTCGTGCCCTTCCGCCACGCGATTGGCCCTGAGCGCCGCCTCCTCCTCGAGCATCTGGTCGTGCTCGGCGAAGAGCTGCTCGATCTCGGCGCGGCGTTCGAGGAGCATGTTGGCAATGCCCGGTGCGAGGCTTTCGCCCTCGCCGATCTTGCCGAGCAGCGCGGCGAGATCGCTCACCGTCGCCTCGCGTGCGGTCTTGAAGAAGTTGCCCTTGCGATCGAAAAACCCGGTCCCTGTATGTGCCATGATCAAATCCTCCCACTGAGATTCAATCCCTGACGCGGAAGGAATTTTCCGCGATTCGGCAGGACGAGTGTCTCACAAGGCGGATTGTAGGACAGACCGGCGCATCATTTTGTGTCGGAAATCACTAATCTGGCGCAGTTTCACAATGGGCCGCGCATCGATGTTGTGCCGAGGCGTATTGAAATGTCGCAAAGGCGCAATCACACGCCCCCCGCCCAGCGAAACACCGATTCTGGCGGGGGTCTTGGAGGGGTCGAAAGAGGGTCTAGGAGCGCCTGAACGGGGTCAAGCGGGGGTCTGGAGCGCGCAAGGCGGGGTCACGCAGACCCCCGCCCGGCTCACCTTCCGGCAAGCGCCGGCCTCACCGGCGCCGGCCCGGGATGCAGCTATTCGAGCTCCAGGATCACCGCGTCGACCGCAAGGCTCTCGCCCTCGGCGGCGTTGATCCTGGCGATGACGCCCTCCTTCTCGGCGCGCAGGATGTTCTCCATCTTCATCGCCTCGACCGTGGCGAGCGGCTGGCCGGGCTGCACCCTGTCGCCCTCGCCCACGTGGAGCTTCACCAGCATCCCCGGCATCGGGCAGATCAGCAGCCTGGAGAGATCGGGCGGCACCTTCTCGAGCATCAGCGATTCGTGGCGGGCGAGCCTGAGCGGCAGCACCAGCGCGGTGTGCTGGGCGCCGCGGGTCGTCACCTTCCAGCGGTTGCCCTCGCGCTCGACGATCAGGCCAAAGGCCTTGCCGTGCTCGTCGGTGGCGGTGGCCTGCGCCATGCCGGGCATCCAGTCGCAGGTGCCCTCGATGCGCACCCCGTCGACCATCGCGTGACCCTCGCCGAGGACCACCTCGAAGCGCTTGTCGCCGAGCTTCACCAGCCATTCGGTCGTGACGCGCAGCACGCCCTCGCGCCCGTCGTCACCGTCGAGCTGGCCCGAGATGCGCCGCGCGCGGCTCGCCCAGGTGAACTCGTTGCCCGCGCAGATCGCCGCCAGCCGCCGCTCGAACTCCTCCGAGACGGGCGCGCCGTGGAAACCCTCGGGATACTCCTCGGCGATGAAGCCCGTCGTCAGCTCGCCCGCGCGGAAGCGCGGGTGCTGCATGATCGCGGAGAGGAAATCGACGTTGTGCCCCAGCCCCTTGATGCGGAAATTGTCGAGCGCCTCGACCTGGAGATCGGCGGCCTCGTCGCGGGTCGGCGCCCAGGTGATGAGCTTGGCGATCATCGGGTCGTAGAAGCGCGAGACCTCCCCGCCCTCGTAGACGCCGTCGTCGACCCGCACCGAGCCCTTGCCGCGTGCCACCCCGCGCCGCGCCTTGCTCGCGACCGTCTCGTCCTCCTGCCAGCCGGGGAGCGGCGGGCTGTAATGCACCAGCCGGCCCGTCGAGGGCAGGAAGCCGCGATAGGGGTCCTCGGCATAGACGCGGTTCTCGATTGCCCAGCCGTCGATGCCGATGTCGTCCTGCGTCATCGCGAGGCGTTCGCCCGCAGCGACGCGGATCATCTGCTCGACGAGATCGATCCCGGTGATCGCCTCGGTGACGGGGTGTTCGACCTGGAGGCGGGTGTTCATCTCGAGGAAGTAGAAGCTCTCCCCCGTCGGGTCCGCGCCGCTGACGATCAGCTCGACCGTGCCCGCCGAGTAGTAGCCCACCGCGCGCGCCAAAGCGACGCATTGCTCGCCCATCGCCTTGCGCATCTTGGGCGTGACGAAGGGCGACGGCGCTTCCTCGACCACCTTCTGGTGGCGGCGCTGGATCGAGCATTCGCGCTCGTTGAGGTAGAGGATGTTGCCGTGCTGGTCGCCGAGGATCTGGATCTCGATGTGCCGCGGGTTGAGGATGAATTTCTCAATGAAAACACGGTCGTCGCCGAAGGAATTGAGACCTTCGCGCTTCACGCTCTCGAAGCCCTCGCGCACGTCGGCCTCGCTGTAGGCGAGGCGCATCCCCTTGCCTCCGCCGCCTGCGGAGGCCTTCATCATCACCGGATAGCCGATCTCGTTGGAGATACGCACCGCGTGTTCGGTATCCTCGATCTCGCCGACGAAGCCGGGGACGACGTTGACGCCCGCCTCTTTCGCCAGCTTCTTGGATTCGATCTTGTCCCCCATCGCCGCGATCGCGCCGACCGGCGGGCCGATGAAGGCAATGCCCTCGGCCGCGAGCGCCTCGGCGAAGCTGGTGCGCTCGGAGAGGAAGCCGTAGCCCGGATGCACGGCCTCCGCACCCGTTTGCTTGCAAGCAGCGATGATCTTCTCAGCGACGAGGTAGCTTTCGGCCGCGGGCGAGGGGCCGATATGCACCGCCTCGTCGGCCATCGCCACGAAGGGCGCGCGGGCGTCGGCATCGGAATAGACCGCGACGGTCTTGATCCCCATCTTGCGCGCCGTGGTGATGACCCGGCAGGCGATCTCGCCGCGGTTGGCAATCAGGATTTTCGCAAACAAGCGCGTGACCTCTCTCTCAGGCTTGGCAGTCGTGTCGGGCGGCTATGCCGGGGGATTGCGCAAGCTGCAAGCTAGCGGATTTGGGCTGTCAGCCGAGCCTTTCGGCGAGGTCGCGCAGCTCCTGCGTGCGCTGGCGGGTCACCGTGGCGAGGCACCCCGCGATCGCCATCGGCTGCGCCGACCCGCCGAGGAAGGCATAGCCCTCGAGCCGGCAATGGGCATCGCGATAGGAAAGCCAGGCGCGCTGGGCTTCGAGGAGGCTCTGGAAGTGGCCGGTGTAGGCCATGCGGACAGTGCCCGCATCGCTCGGCGCGGCGGGGTTGATGGGGACGATCTCGTCCTCCGTCCCGGCGTCGCGCGCCTTCATGATCGCGGCGGTGGCGGTCCACTGGGCGTTGAGCTCGGCATCGGCGGCCACATAGTCCTGTCCGGCGCACCAGTTCATTTCCTGCTGCACCTGGGGATTGTCGCAGTTCCAGCCCGCGACGGGCGGCTCGGCGGCGGTCTGGACCATGAGGGGGGCGAGGAGGGAGGCGAGGAGCGAGGGGGTCATGCGGCAGTTCCTTGGGCAAAGGCGATCAGGCTCGCAGCATAGGCCGGTGCGCCGCGGCGGTCACCCTCCCCGCTGACCAGGGTTTGCACGGCTCGTCCCAACATGGCGATGTTGGCCGGCGACAGGCTGCCGAGCGGGGCGACGTAGATGCCGATGGTGAAGAGGATCGCCTGCGTTTGCGGGAGCCGCCGCAGGGTCTGGCGTTCAGAACGCACGAACAGGGTCTCGCCGGCATTCTCGGGCGTGACATGGGCGAAGGCCTCCTGCGGCGGACGGTCGGGGAGCCAGCGGCGCTCGGGCGTGGCGGCGATGAACCAGTTGCAGCGGCCATAGATTTGCCCGGCGCGCAGGGTCTCCATGAAGCGGTCGACGCCGGTCGCGAGGTGCTCCTCGTAGCCTTGGATGGGGGCGTGGAGCGCGCGCAGCGGGAGTCCGATCTTCTCGGCCGGGCGCCAGTCGGAGGGCCATGCGACGGCGGCGCCGATGAGGCGGTAGACGTCCTCGTTGGGGCGCTTCGTGAGGAGGCACAGGTCTTCGTGCGTGGCGAGCGCGGCCTCGGGGAGCGCGCCCGCAACGCCGAGCATCGCCGCCAGCTCGCGGCCGGGTGCGTCCGCCTCGGGGGTGAGCTGCACCGCCTCGGGCCACTCGGCGAAGGCGGCGGCGCGCGTCGCTGGCTCGGGCGCGGGGTCGAGCCAGTCGCGCTCCTCGAGCCTCACCAGCCCCATCCTGAGCTGCCCGCCCCCGCGCGCCTTGGGGAGCAGCGTGTCGACGGAAAAGCCGAGGGTCATTCGCCCACTCCGTCACCCCAGCGGAAGCTGGGGCCCAGAGCCACATCGTGCAGCGCGTGCCGCCTTAGGTCCCACCTTTCGCCGGGATGACGAGTGTAAATCATCCCGCAGGTCCTCGCCGCTCGCAGCGGAGCGTCAGGCCCACGTCCACGAGCCAGTCGGCCTCGGTTGGCAGCAGATATTGCAGCGCCTCCGGCAGAAGGCCGTGGAGGCTGTTCGCGTGATGCAGCTCGCGGCGCCGATCGGAAAAGCAATAGGGTTGCGCAGGCGGCAGCGCGGCGAGCAACCGTTCCATGCCCGTCTCGGTCGCCCCGCCTTCGTCTGCGAGGCTGAGATAGAGCGGCGGCCGGGTGGCGGCGCCGAGGGCGCTTCGGCTCAGCGCCTCGACGTTCCATTGCAGGCTCGGGCTGATCGCCGCGTAGCCAGTGAAAAGGCCGGGTTCCTGCGCCCAAGTCTCGACCACGAAGTGCCCCGCAGCGCTCTCACCCACGATCACCGCGATGCCATTGTGCCGGTAGCCTGCCTCGACCATCGGCTTGACGGTCTGCGCGATCCACGCGCGGAAGGCGGCGCTCTCTCCCGCGGTGGGGTAGCGTTTCGCCTCGGCGGGGTCCTTCGTTGCGGGAAGAAGCTCGCGCTGGCGGTCCTTCGTGGCGATCCCGACGAGGATCGCGTCCCCGCTCCGCCCCCAGATCGCGTTCCAGCGCTGGAGGCCCGCACCCATCAGCAGGTCCTGCGTGAGGTCGCCGTCGAGCAGGTAAACCACCGGCCAGCGCCGCTCGGGCTCCTCGGCATAGCCGATCGGCAGGACGATATTGACGGCGCGGGCCTGGCCGAGCGCTTCGAGGGTAACGGTCTCGCCGATGACGAGCGGCTGGGGGGTAGGCACGGCTTCGGCGCGCACCATTCCGGCAGCGGCGAGGAGCGGGAGAACGATCAGGCCGAGCCGCATCATCCGTCCCGTCACCCCAGGGACGAGGGACGGGTCACACCGCCACCGCACTCTTGCACGCCCGCGCCGGTTCTTCGCCCTTGAGCGCCGTAAGACCGAGCTTCGCAAAGAGCGCGCCGTCCCGGTCGTCTCCGGCATTGGGGGCGGTCAGCAGCTTGTCGCCGGTGAAGATAGAATTCGCCCCCGCGAGGAAGCACAGTGCCTGGGTCGCCTCGGACATGGACTCGCGCCCCGCCGAGAGCCGCACCATCGAGCGCGGCATGGTGATCCGCGCCGCCGCGACGGTGCGGACGAACTCGATGTCGTCGATCTTGGCGAGCGGCGTGTCCGCCAGCATATTGCCGAGCACCGTCCCCTTCACCGGCACCAGCGCGTTGACCGGCACGCTCTCGGGGTGCTGCGGCAGGGTCGCGAGGGTGTGGATGAAGCCCACCCGGTCCTCGCGCGTCTCCCCCATCCCGACGATCCCGCCGGAGCATACGTTGATCCCCGCCTTCCTCACATGGTCCAGCGTGTCGAGCCGGCACTGGAAGTCGCGGGTGGAGATGACGCGCTCGTAATACTCGGGGCTGCTGTCGATGTTGTGGTTGTAGTAATCGAGCCCAGCTTCCGCGAGCATCTCGGCCTGATGCGGCTCGAGCATGCCGAGCGTCATGCAGGTCTCGAGGCCCATCGCCCGCACGCCCTTCACGATCTCCACGATCGCGGGCATGTCGCGGTCCTTCGGATTGCGCCATGCGGCTCCCATGCAGAAGCGCTGGCTGCCAGCATCCTTCGCCTGCGCCGCACGCTGGAGCACAGCCTGGACGTCCATCAGTTTTGTGGCTTCCACGCCGGAGTCCGCATGGACCGACTGCGAGCAATAGCCGCAATCCTCCGGGCACCCGCCGGTCTTGATGCTAAGCAGCGTGCAGAGCTGCACCTCGGTCGCGGGATGGAACGCGCGGTGGACGCTCGCCGCCTGGAACAGCAGCTCGGTGAAGGGCAGGTCGAAGAGGTCCGCGACCTCGGTGCGGGTCCAGTCGGTGCGGGGGGTGTGGGAGGCTGTCATGCCCCGGCCCTATTGTCTTCGCGCCACTGCCACAAGGGCGCAAATCCGCGCCGGTAGCGCCACAGCATCAGCACATGGACCACGCCGACGAGCCCGCCCCAAGCGTAGTCGTGGTTGAACGTCATGTGATAAACCACGATCACCGCCATCGGCCCGGTCAGCAGCACGAGGCCGAGCGGGATGGTGCGCGCGACCAGCAAGCACAGGCCGCCGAGGAGATAGACGCTCGCCAGCAGCGGGGTGAAGAAGGGCGCCGCCTCGATGGCGTCGCTCCAGCCTTGCGCGGCGGCATTCTTCTGGCGGAAGGGGTTGGCCATGCCGCCCGCCACGACCGCGAACATGGTCGCGGCGGTGACGATGAAGAACAGGCCGTAGAGCCAGCGCAGACCCGTCCAGACTTGGCGCATGCTGCGTCCCCCCGAATGCAACAGGGATAGGCTACCCCCTCCCCCGCCCCCGCGTCCAGAGCCCGCCGAGCGGGGCCGCGTTCAACCCGGAACGTGTGCCAGAAACTCCGCCTCGAGTTCGGGCGCGATCCGCCACCAGTACCGGTCGATTTCGCTGAACTGCCCGAGATGGGAGGTGAGGTACGCGCCGATCCTTTCGAGGTAATCGCCATCGGGATAGGGCGCGTCGTAGGCCCTCTTCCACTGCACGATCACGGTCTCGCTGTCGTGCTTCGCCGGGTTGGCCGTCGGCGTCTGGATCGTCTTGTAGACAAGGTCAAAGCGCCAACGGCCTTCGAGGTCCTCGACGCGGACGAAGCGCCATGGGAGCATGTGCCAGTGGTTGAGGGGGTGTTTGGATGTGAGGCGCTCGCCGCGCTCGCGGTCGATCACCTGCCCGGTGTGGCTGCTCGCGTCCAGGGGCTCCCAGACGAAACCCATGCTACCGCCCACCGGCCGGACCGGTCTCCGGTGACAGCCGGACCGCGGGGCCCCGCTTATCGCTGGCGCCGCTCAGGGGAGCAGGTCCTGCACGAAGATGCCGACGAAGGCGCCCAGCCCGAACACCAGCAGCAGCACGATCAGCACCTGGACCGTCGGGATCGACTTGTACATCCGCTCGGTCGCCTCGGGCCCCTTGTAGCCGAGCGTCGCGATGCTCGAGACCATTGTCATCGACAGCAGCCCGGCCATGCTGAGCGAGACGATGACGGTCAACACCGCGATCCCTCGCGTGTCCGACGCCTGGCCCTGCAACAGACCCAGGACCCCGCCGATCGAGACGAGGCAGATGCCGGTCAGGTGCTTGAAGAAGTCGTAGCTGCGCGCGAGGGCCTCGTCCTGGGGCGCGGGTGCGGGAGGGGGCACCTTGCTCTCGTCGTTCTCGATCATTCGGCGGCTTCCTGAAGCGGCGGCATGTTGTGACCGAGCAGCACGAGGATGTCGGCCGCACATTCGACAACATTGGAGCCCGGACCGTAGATGCCCTGCACCCCCGCCTCGCGCAGGAAGTCGTAGTCCTGCGGGGGGATGACGCCGCCCGCGGTGACCTTGATGTCCCCGCGCCCCGCGTCGCGCAGGAGGCGGATCAGTTCGGGGATCAGGGTCTTGTGGCCTGCCGCGAGGGAGGAGGCGCCGACCACGTCGACGTCGTGTTCCAGCGCCATCGCGGCGCTTTCCTGCGGGGTCTGGAAGAGCGGGCCTGAGATCACCTCGAAGCCCATGTCGCCGAAGGCGCTGGCGATGACGTTGGCACCGCGGTCGTGGCCGTCCTGGCCCATCTTGGCGATCATGATGCGCGGGGCGCGCCCGAGGCGGCGGCCCACGGCCTCGACGCCGTCCACCACCTGCGCCCAGCGGCGGTCGAATTCATAGGCGCTCTTGTAGACGCCGGTGACCGGCGCGGGGGTCGCATCGTGGCGGCCGAAGACCTCTTCCATCGCCGCGGAGATTTCGCCGAGCGTGGCGTCCGCGCGGGCGGCCTCGACGGCGAGCGCCAGGAGGTTCGCACCGGTCGAGCATCCCTCGGTGAGCGCCGCCAGCGCCGCGCGGCACTTTGCCTCGTCGCGGGCCGCGCGGACCTTCTCGATGCGGGCGATCTGGCCGGCGCGGACTTTCTGGTTGTCGACCTCGAGCGTGTCGATCGGGTCCTCGGCGTCCTTCCGGTACTTGTTGACGCCGACGATCACCGTCTCGCCCTTGTCGACCTTTGTCTGCTTTTCCGCCGCGGCGCGCTCGATCGCGGCCTTGGGCGCGCCGGTCGCGACGAAAGCGGTCATGCCGCCCGCCGCGTCGACCTCCTCGATCAGCTTCCACGCCTCGTCCACGAGGGTCTGGGTCAGGGCCTCAATGTAGTGCGAGCCGCCGAGCGGATCGACGACCTGGGTGATGCCGCTCTCCTCCTGCAGCACGAGCTGGGTGTTGCGGGCGATGCGGGCGGAGAAGTCGGTCGGCAGCGCGATGGCTTCGTCGAGCGCATTGGTGTGCAGCGACTGCGTGCCGCCCAGCACCGCCGCCAGCGCCTCGACCGTGGTGCGGATCACGTTGTTGTAGGGGTCCTGCTCTTGCAAGGACACGCCGCTCGTCTGGCAGTGGGTCCGGAGCATCTTCGAGCGCTCGTCCTTCGCCCCGAGCCCGTCCATCACCCGCCACCACAGGGTGCGCGCAGCGCGCAGCTTGGCGATCTCCATGAAGAAGTTCATGCCGATGCCGAAGAAGAACGAAAGGCGCCCGGCGAACTTGTCGATGTCGAGCCCCGCCGCCATCGCCCGCTGCGCGTATTCCTTGCCGTCCGCGATGGTGAAGGCGAGCTCCTGCACCGCTGTCGCCCCGGCCTCGTGCATGTGGTAGCCCGAGATCGAAATGCTGTTGAACTTCGGCATGTTGGCCGAGGTATATGCGATGATGTCGGAGATGATCCGCATCGAGGGTTCGGGCGGGTAGATATAGGTGTTGCGGACCATGAACTCCTTGAGGATGTCGTTCTGGATGGTTCCGTCGAGCTTCTCCTGCGAGACGCCCTGACGTTCCGCGGCGACAATGAAGAAGGCCAGCACCGGGATCACCGCGCCGTTCATCGTCATCGAGACGCTCATGGAATCGAGCGGGATCTGGTCGAACAGGATCTCCATGTCCGCGACCGTGTCGATCGCCACCCCCGCCTTGCCGACATCGCCGACGACGCGCGGGTGGTCGGAATCGTAGCCGCGGTGCGTGGCGAGGTCGAAGGCCACCGACAGCCCCTTCTGCCCCATCGCGAGGTTACGGCGGTAGAAGGCGTTCGATTCCTCGGCGGTGGAGAAGCCCGCATATTGCCGGATCGTCCAGGGGCGGCCGGCATACATGCTCGCCTTCACACCCCGGGTGAAGGGCGCGAAGCCAGGGAGGCCCGGGTCGAAGCCCGCGTGATCCTCGGCCGTGTAGAGCGGCTTGATCGCGAAACCTTCGGGCGTCGCCCAGGTGAGGTCGCGGCCTTTCACCTCCTTGTCGGCGAGGGCTTTCCAGTCGGAGAGGGTCGGTTTTTGGGTCATCACTCTAAAATCCCGTCATGCTGAACTTGTTTCAGCATCCATTCTTCCTCTCGGACGGAGGTTCGAATGGCACGATGGACCCTGAAACGAGTTCAGGGTGACGAAAGGGGAACGCTACTCCCCCTTGAACGCGGGCTTGCGCTTCTGGAGGAAGGCCATGCCGCCCTCCATCGCGTCCTTGGTGCGGCCCGCGATCTGCTGGCCCTCGGCCTCGGCGAGCAGCACCTGCTGGAGCGAGCCGTCGAGCGCGGTGGCGATGTTGCGCTTCATCTGCGCGTAGGCGACAGTCGGGCCGTTCGCCAGCTTCTCGGCCAGCGCGCGGGCCTCGGTCATGAGGTCGGCATCCTCCACGCACCGGTAGATGAGGCCCCACTCCTCGGCCTGCTCCGCGGAGATCTTCTCGCCCAGCATCATCATCCGCGTCGCGCGGGCGCGGCCGATGGCGCGGGCGAGCAGCCAGGTCGAGCCGCCGTCGGGCACAAGGCCGATGTTGACGAAGGCCTGGAGGAAGTAGGCGCTCTTCGCGGCGATGGTGAAGTCCGCCGCCAGCGCGAGGCTGCAGCCCACGCCCGCCGCCGGGCCGTTGACCGCGCAGATCACCGGCACGCTCGCGCGCACGAGATGGCTGATCGCGGGATTGTAGTGGTTGTTGAGGGCCTTGTGGCTCCCGCCCTTCCCCGTCACCGCGCTCGCCTCGTCGCGCGCGGCAAGGTCCGCGCCCGAGCAGAAGCCCTTGCCCTCGCCGGTGATGAGCACCGCGCGCGCGTCCCCCAGGTCGTAGAAGGCCATGCCGATCTCGTCGGCCATCTTCGGCGGCATGGCGTTGAGCCGTTCGGGGCGGTTGAGGGTGATGGTGAGCAGCGGGCCTTCGCGTTCGACGCGGATGGTTTCGTAGGACATTCGTTTCCTTCTCCTGTTCCGTCATCCCCGCGAAAGCGGGGACCCAGAGCGGCTCGCGGCACGTGTGACTCTGGGTTCCCGCCTTCGCGGGAATGACAAGAGGTTCAATTCGACCAGTGAGTGCCGTCCTTCGGCGTCTCCATGATCTCGGTAAGCATGCCGCCCATGTCCTTGGGATGGACGAAAAAGATAGGGGTGCCGTGCGCGCCGATCCGGGTGGGGCCGAGGATGCGCTTGCCGACCGCCTCGAAATGGGTGCGCGCCTCGGCGATGTCGGGCACCTCGAAGCACAGGTGATGCTGCCCGCCGAGCGGGTTCTTGGCGAGGAAGCCCGCGAGGGTGGAGTTCTCGCCCAGCGGCTCGATCAGCTCGATCTGCGTGCCGCTCATCGCCCCGTCCGCGCCGGGCGTGTCGACGAAGCAGACCTTCACGCCCTGCTCCTCGAGATCGAAGGGAGTGTGGATCTTCGTCGCGCCCATGACGTCGCGGTAGAAGGCGATCGAGTTCGCGATGGAGGGCGTGGCGACCCCGATGTGGTTGAGACGGCCGAGTTTCATGTCCTTCCTCTCTCATTCGTCATTGCGAGGAGCCGCAGGCGACGCGGCAATCCAGAGCGCTTGCAATCCGCTCTGGATTGCCGCGCCGCTTCGCGGCTCGCAATGACGGTGTCGGGGTCAATGTGCAATTTCTGCGAACAGGTCACGCCAAGTCGGGTTGTGCGCTTCGATCAGCGCCAACTTCGCCTTGCGATTGCCTGCCTTGATCTGCTTCTCACGCATGATCGCACTTTCCATCGTGTCGTGCCGTTCGAACCACACCAACAACTTGCATCCGTATCGCTTGGTGAACCCTTCGACTGCACCCTCGCGGTGTTGCCATGCGCGGCCAGGCAGATCGGAAGTGACACCCACATAGATCGTTCCGTTGCGCTTGCTCGCCATGATGTAGACGCACGGCAACTTCGTCATTGCGAGGAGCCGCAGGCGGAGTCGAAGACGGCCCAAGGGGCCATCCGGCAATCCAGGGCGCCAAGCGAGCCGCTCTGGATTGCTTCGCTACGCTCGCAATGACGAGGAGACAGCATAGGCCCCCTCACAGCGGGATATTATCATGCTTCTTCCACGGGTTCTCGAGGCTCTTCGTCCGCAGCTTCCTTAGCCCCAGCGCGATCCGCCGCCGCGTGGAGTGCGGGTGGATCACCTCGTCGATGTAACCGCGCTGGGCCGCGACGAAGGGGTTGGCGAAGCGATCCTCGTATTCCTTGGTGCGCTGGGCGATCTTGGCCGGGTCGTCCTTCTCGGAGCGGAAGATGATCTCCACCGCGCCCTTGGCGCCCATCACCGCGATCTCGGCGGTGGGCCAGGCGTAGTTGAGGTCGCCGCGCAGGTGCTTGCTCGCCATCACGTCATAGGCCCCGCCATAGGCCTTGCGGGTGATGACGGTGATCTTGGGCACGGTCGCCTCGGCATAGGCGAAGAGCAGTTTCGCGCCGTGCTTGATGATCCCGCCCAGTTCCTGCGCGGTGCCGGGGAGGAAGCCAGGGACGTCGACGAAGGTGATGATCGGGATCTCGAAGGCGTCGCAGAAGCGCACGAAGCGCGCGGCCTTCTTGGACGAGTTGATGTCGAGCACCCCGGCGAGCACCATCGGCTGGTTCGCCACCACGCCCACGGTGCGGCCTTCCAAGCGGCCGAAGCCGCAGATGATGTTGGCGGCGTGGGCGGGCTGGATCTCGAAGAAATCGCCCTCGTCCAGCACCTTGGCGATCACCTCGTGCATGTCGTAGGGCTGGTTGGCATTGTCGGGGATCAGCGTGTCGAGGCTGTTCTCCAGCCGGTCCCATGGATCGCTCGTGGGGAGCACCGGCGGCTCCTCGCGGTTCGAGAGCGGCAGGAAGTCGAAGAAGCGGCGGGTCGCCAGCAGCGCCTCGACGTCGTTCTCGTAGGCGAGGTCGGCGACGGAAGTCTTGGTGGTGTGGGTGATCGCCCCGCCCAGCTCCTCCTGCGTCACGACCTCGTTGGTGACGGTCTTCACCACCTCGGGGCCGGTGACGAACATGTAGCTTGAATCCTTCACCATGAAGATGAAGTCGGTCATCGCCGGGCTGTAGACCGCCCCGCCCGCACACGGCCCCATGATGAGGCTGATCTGCGGGATGACGCCGGAGGCCAACACGTTCCGCTGGAACACCTCGGCATAGCCGCCGAGCGATGCGACGCCCTCCTGGATGCGCGCGCCGCCCGAATCGTTGAGGCCGATCACCGGCGCGCCGACCTTCATCGCCATGTCCATGATCTTGCAGATCTTCTCCGCGTGGCGCTTGGACAGCGAGCCGCCGAAAACGGTGAAGTCCTGGCTGAACACGAAGACCAGCCGCCCGTTGATCGTGCCCGAGCCGGTCACCACCCCGTCGCCGGGAATCTTCTGCGTCTCCATGCCGAAGTCGATGCAGTCGTGCTCGACATAGGCGTCGACCTCCTCGAAGCTGCCTTCGTCGAGCAGCACGTCGAGGCGTTCGCGCGCGGTGAGCTTGCCCTTGGCGTGCTGCGCGGCGATGCGCTTCTCGCCGC
>VFQU01000180.1_pt1 | contig 69988 bp, 72 predicted proteins | sample 3512311 | NCBI WGS metagenome assembly VFQU01 (sample SAMN10412377, study PRJNA504923) | tailings metagenome | isolation source: Relicate 3 Philex TSF3 active mining site | place: Philippines: Tuba, Benguet | collected 2017-08-29 | reverse complement strand
GCGAGCACTCGCTGGCCAAGGTGCCGGTCATCCTCGTCTGCGGCAAGCGCGAGGCCGAGGAGCGGACCGTCAATCTGCGCCGCCTCGGCAGCCGCGACCAGCAGTCGCTGTCGCTGTCAGAGGCAGTCGCGAGTCTGTCGGAAGAAGCGACGCCGCCGGACGTGCGGCGTCGGCGTCAGCAGGCCGAAGCGGCCTGATACATTCAGAAGGGCGGGGCCGAAAGCTCCGCCCTTTGGCCATCAGGCGGCGAGTTCCAGCGCGTGCCGTCGCGCATTGTCGCGCAGCGTCTCGAGATGGATGGCGCGAAGCTGCGCGGCCAGCGCTGGGCTCGCTTCCGCAGCCTTCATCATCGTCCAGCTCGCTTCCTGCACGCCGGCCACGATCCGCCCGTTGGCGACATCGCGCCAGACGGTCAGCGCTGCGAGAAGCGCCGCATCGAGCTCGCTGTCGAGCCCGGCCGCGCGGAAGAGCGATGTGACGGCCGACGGACTGCCGCCCGCCAGCACCGTATTGACCCGCACGCCTTCGCGCCCGGCAAGCCGGGCAAGCACGCAGGCGAAGAAGTCCATCTTGCCCTGTGCGGCGATGCGCACGAGGAAACCCGACGTCAACTCGCCGCTCTGGCGCAGATGATCCACAAGCGCGCCATGCCGGTGCGTCGGCGTCCGGTCGATGAGCGCGACCGCAGCCATCGCCGCGTTCTCCCGGCCGAGCCTTTCCGCGCGAGGCGCCGGCACCATGTGCCGCACGATCGGCGCTGCCATCAGCGTCTCGCCGAGTTGCTTGATCAGCGCATGGCGAAGCGCCGGGCAGAGATCGCGGCGCTGCAGAAGGCTCGCACGAATGGAGCCGCTGGCGCCGTGGCGTTGGGCAAGTCGCTTGAGGGCCGCATTGGGGATGTCCGCGCCGCCATTGCCGAGAAGCGCGAGGCACGCCGCACGGTCGCCGCACTCGGCTATCGCCGCCGCGATCGCCATGGAAACGTAAGGCCTCTGCGCCACGATCTTCTGGATCGCCGCATCACCGCTGCGCGCGCGCTCGATCAGGTCGCGATCGTCCAGAAGCGGCGAGCGCAGGATGATCAGCGCCGCGATTTCGGGCTGGTCGCAGCTTAGCGTCGCGATGATCTGGCGCGGCGCGTGGTGGCTGAGCGCCATGGCTTCGGCGAGCGCGTGGCGCACTTTCGGCGCCGGGTCGTCGAGCAGGTAGGTCAGTGCTGCTTCCGCTTCGCAGCGCTCCTCGAAGGCGAGCTCGTTGGCGAGAAAGGCATTGGCGAGCGCGGTCGCGGCCGCTGCCCGCTCTTCGACGCGCGCCTGCGCGATCCATTTCAGGAAATGACGGATGACCATGACGCGACAGCTTTTCCCCACATGGGCTAAGCCTTGCGCGAAATTGGTTTACGAAGGGTTCACCATGTTCTTTAACGCGCCCGAAACGACGCACGGCCGCATGTGCCGTCGCAGATGATCGAAGGGAGAGGATGGATGGCCGGTCTCTATCTCGAGGAGTTCGAGGTCGGGCGCGTGATCCGCCACGCGCTGACCAAGTCGGTGACCGAGAGCGACAACATGCTCTTTTCCGTCATGACCATGAACCCGCAGCCGCTCCACATCGATTTCGCTTTCGCCGAGAAAAGCGAATGGGGACGCCCGCTGGTGAACTCGCTCTTCACGCTCGGCCTGATGATCGGCATCTCCGTCCACGAGACGACGCTTGGCACCACGATCGGCAATCTCGGCATGACCGACACCGTCTTCCCGCATCCGGTCTTCCACGGCGATACGATCCGCGTCGAGACGGAAATCCGTTCGGTGCGGGAATCGAAGTCGCGGGCCGACCGCGGCATCGTCGAGTTCGAGCACCGCGCCTACAATCAGAACGACGTGCTGGTCGCCCGCTGCGTGCGCCAGGCCATGATGATGAAGAGGCCCGCCTGATGCGCTCGATGCTGTTCGTCCCGGGCGATTCGGAAAAGAAGCTCGCCAAAGGGCTCGAAAGCGGCGCCGATGCGCTGATCGTCGATCTGGAGGATTCGGTTTCGGCCGAAAACAAGCCCGCCGCCCGCCGCCTCGCCGCGGAGTTCCTGCGTAGCCGCGCCGGGCAGGACGGTCCGCTCCTTTACGTCCGTGTCAACGATCTGGGCACGGGACTGACCGACGAAGACCTCGTCGGCATCATGCCGGCCGGCACGCACGGCATCATGCTCCCCAAGTGCAATGGCGCGAACGATGTCGCCCGGCTGTCGGTGAAGCTGCGCGTGCACGAGGCCGACAACGGGCTCGATGACGGCGCGACGCGCATCGTGCCGATCATCACCGAGACAGGGCAGGGGGTGCTGGCCTCCGCCACCTACGGCGTCGATCCCGATCCGCGCCTTGCCGCGCTGACCTGGGGTGCGGAAGACCTCGCAGCCTCTGTCGGCGCGCGTGCTTCGCGAGATGAAAGCGGCCAATTCACCGATCTCTTCCGGCTCGCCCGCTCGCTGACGCTGTTGGCCGCCTCGTCCGCCGAGATCGCGGCGCTCGACACCGTCTTCACCAATTTCCGCGACGAGGCCGCCTTCCGTCGCGCCTGCATCGAGGCCGAGCGCGACGGCTTCGTCGGCGCCATGGCGATCCACCCGGCGCAGGTGCCCGTCATCAACGAGGTCTACACGCCCGCCGCAGAGGCCGTCACCGAAGCAGAACGCATCGTCCGTGCCTTTCGGCAGGCCGGCAATCCGGGCGTTCTCGCCCTCGAAGGCAAGATGTACGACCGCCCGCATCTTCGCCAGGCGGAGCGTCTGCTGAGGCGAGCGGGCATCTGGCGGGAGTAAACTTCAGCGCAGGCTCTAAAAAGGCCCCCACTCCGTCCGCTTCGCGGCCACCTCTCCCCCACGTCGTGAGGGAGAGGAAGGCGCCAAGGTCCGATGCCGGCCTTCCTCTCCCCCGTCGAGCGGGGGAGAGGTGGTTTGCAAAGCAAACCGGAGTGGGGGTCGATCGTTCCTATCCGATAGCCTCACGACGTGGCCTGGCGAGGGGGCTCACGCCAACTCATCAGGCCTCAGCAACGTTCGCCTTCAAGGTGACACGCAACGCCAAACGCCTCCCTCTCCCTTTTGGGTAGGGATACAGGGTGGGGTATCCCGCGCGGCCGCTGCCGGAAATTAACTCTGCCCTACCGCTCCTCCCACCGTGGCCGACGCATCTGGAAGGTCTCGGTGATGGTCAGGTAGTCCATGTAGCCCAGCCGGGCGACGTTGCCGGCCTTGATCATGTCGAACAGGCCGCTTTCGGTCAGCATGGCGTCGTCGATGTGGACGCCGGTGACCTGTCCGAAGATCAGTGTAGGCGCGCTCGTCGCGCCGGGGAGCGTCGGGGCGGGGCGGATTTCGGTGACCTTGCATTCGAGCGCGGCCGGGATGCCGCCGACGCGCGCCGGCCGAACGGTCTCGCTCGGCACCTGCTCCAGCCCCGCAAGCTCGAATTCGTTGACCCCGCGCGGCGCATCGACCGAGGTCTTGTTCATGGCTTCGATGAAGGCGCGGCCGACGAGGTTGATGACGAATTCGCCGGTCTCGCGCGCAAACGTCACGCTGTCCTTCTCGCCCTCCGAGGACAGCATCACCAGCGGCGGATTGCTCGAAAGCGCGTTGAAGAAGGAATAGGGCGCGAGGTTTACGCGGCCATCGGCCGACAGCGTCGAAATCCAGCCGATCGGCCGCGGTGCGACCAGCGCCTTGAAGGGGTCGTGCGGCAGGCCGTGGCCGTCTCCGGGGCGATAGAACATCAGGCGCTCCAGGGGCCGGAATAGTCGCTGACGAGGCTGGCGACGTCCGGTCGCGGCCGATCCGGCACGTCCTCGTCGTGCCGTCCGATATGCACGAAGCCGACCACCTGCTCCTGCGGCGCGATGCCGAGCAACTGCCTTGCCTCGGCATCGTCCGAATACCAGTTGCTGATCCAGTTCGCCTTGTAGCCGAGCGCATGGGCCGCATGGACGAGGTTCATCGCGACTGCCCCGCCCGTGAGCCGCATCTCCCAGAAGGGAATCTTCGCGCTCTCCTTCGGAACGCTGACGACGCCGATGACGAGCGGAGCGCGCGAGAAGCGCGTCAGTTCCTGCGTCCGCCGCGGCTCTGCAAGCGCGCCGTCACGTGCCTCCAGAAGCGCAACCAGACCCCGGCCCACCTCCTCGCGCGCTGCGCCGCGGTAAAGGATGAAGCGGAACGGGACCAGCATGCCGTGGTCGGGCACGCGGCTGGCAGCCGTCAGCATAGTGGTGATCTCGTCGTCGCTGGGTGCGGGGCCGGCGAGCATGGGGATCGGCGGCGAGCGGCGCGCAAGCAGATGGTCGAGGAGGTCTGGCAAATACTCTCTCCGGGGAAGGGGGCTCGCTCATGCCTTGCGCGTCGGCTGGGATGAGGGCTATCTAGGCGACACGAAAATGCCACCCGGATGATGTCGAACGCAAGCATGAAGGCCATTGTGACCAGACTGTTCGCGATCTGCGCCGCCGCGCTCCTGCTTGCTGCCGTGCCCGTCCGTGCGCAGGATCTGGGCAACACGATCGCCCCGGCACTTGCCGATCCGTCCTTGCCTTCGCTGCCGGTTCCCGACGTAACCGTCGATATGCCGGGCTTCAACAGTTTCGCGCCGCCACGCATCGACCAGCCTCTGGCTACGATCGGCACCGGCGAGGTCGTGCTGTCCGCGCAGCTAACCGAGGAAGGCCCGGCCATCCCGCGCGGTCTGGTCTGGCGCATCTTCCGGCCTGATGCCGCCGCCGATGGCAAGCTGCCGCTGGTCGCCTCCGCACAGGGCGGTACGAGCACCTTCACGCTGGAGCCGGGCAGCTACCTCGTTCACGCCTCCTTTGGCCGCGCCGGCGCCACCAAACGCATCAAGGTCGGCGGCGCACAGACCAGCGAGAGCCTGGTGCTCGATGCTGGCGGCGTGAAGCTCGACGCGACGCTGGCCGGCGGCGGTCGCATCCCTTCCGACAAGCTCCGTTTCTCGGTCTACGAATCCACCGGCGATGCCGAGGGCGAGCGCGCGCTGATCCTGCCCGACGTCGCGCCCAACACGGTCGTGCGGCTGAACGCCGGCAACTACCACATCGTCTCGACCTACGGGAACGTCAACGCCGTCATCCGATCGGACGTCAAGGTCGAGCCGGGCCTGCTAACCGAGGCCTCCGTCGAGCACCGTGCGGCCGAGATCACGCTGAAGCTCGTCCGCGAGGCGGGCGGCGAAGCGATCGCCGACACCTCCTGGGCGATCCTGACGGGTTCGGGCGACATCGTCCGCGAGACCGTCGGTGCTTTCGCAACGCTGGTGCTTGCGGAGGGCGAATACGCCGTCGTCGCCAAGAACCGCGACCGCATCTATCAGCGCGAGTTCACCGTGACGCCGGGCCGTAACCAGGATGTCGAAGTCCTCGCCACCAATGGCGAGCAAAGCGCCGCCGCCGACCTGCGCAGCGCGATCAACGCGGAAGAATAGGCGGCTCTGGCCCGTCTGACCGACAGCTTACCAATCCGTGCGTCCTTCGAGGCTCGGCTGCGCCGAGCACCTCAGGATGAGGGATGTTGGGCATCGGGTTCAGAAGTTTATGCAGCTCAACTCGACGGCGCACGATCGTACGGCATGCAACTACACATACCACCTCCCTCATCCTGAGGTGCGAGCAACGCGAGCCTTGAAGGACGCACCCGACCCTGCGCTACTCCCGCCCCAGAGCCAGAACCCGCTCACGCAGCGTGCGCGTCAACTCCTTGCGATCCCGGAATCCCGACAGGTCCTCATGCGCGATCGGCGTGCCGACGCGGCAGCGGATTGTGCGCCCGCACAGACGCCGCAGCTCGCGGATCAGAAGGGCGATACGCGCGGTGAGCGAGAACCGGCTGACGGCATGGAAGAGCCAGCCATTCTGGCCCGAGAAGTGCACCGGGATGACATTGGCGCGCGCTTCCTGGATGAGGCGGGCCGGAAAAAGCTTCCAGGGCAAGTCCTCGGCGCGGCCGAAGCCGCGGGCGGCCGTGGCAACGCCACCGGCCGGAAAGACCACGATGGTGATCCCGTCTTTCAGACAGCGCATCGCTTCGTGACGCGTGGTGATGTTCGCCTTCTGCGCCTCACGCGTTTCGGAGAAATCGACCGGCAGCGCGTAAGGCTGAATCTCCGGCACCTTCATCAGGTCGGCATTGATCATCACCCGGAACGGCCGGCCCAGCGTCTCGGCAAGCGACAGGATGGCGATGCCGTCGGCGATCCCGAAGGGGTGGTTGGCGACGATGACCAGCGGGCCTTCGGGCAGATGGCGTGGCGGCCATTCGCCCTCGACTTCGGGCCGAAGCTCAAGAAGCTCGAGCATCCGCGAGAAGACATGCTCGCCGGTCGGCGCGATGTCGCGGCGCCAGACGTCGTAGAGCGTGGAGAGATGCGAGCGGCCGGACGCTTGCTCGACGGCGAGGATGAACCAGCGCTTCAGCCGCGGATGCGCGGGGCTGGCATAGGACAGTTCCGGAAAGGCGCGGGGCCGCAGCAGGGTGAATGGCATCCCTGACCGGTACCAGCCGCCCATGACGGCTGGATGAAGCATACCGTCAGATGTCGAGTTCGCCCGCGAACTCGGCCCGCTCCTGGATGAAGCGGAACCGCGCCTCGGGCTTGGTGCCCATCAGCGAATCGACGGCTGCCCGCGTCGCATCTTCGGCCTCGATGACGTCGACGCGCAGAAGTGTGCGCTTCTTCGGGTCCATCGTAGTTTCCTTCAACTGCGCCGCCATCATCTCGCCGAGACCCTTGAAGCGCCCGATCTCGATCTTGCTGCGGCCGGTGAACTCGGTCTTGAGCAGCTGGTCCTTGTGGCCGTCGTCGCGGGCATACATGACCTTGCCGCCCTGGCTGAGCCGGTAGAGCGGTGGGACCGCCATGTAGAGGTGCCCGCCGCGTACCAGCTGCGGCATCTCCTGGTAGAAGAAGGTGATCAGCAGCGACGCGATATGCGCGCCGTCGACATCCGCGTCGGTCATGATGATCACGCGGTCGTAGCGAAGGTCCTCTTCGCGATATTTAGAGCGCGTGCCGCAGCCGAGCGCCTGGATGATGTCGGCAATCTGCTGGTTGGCGGTCAGCTTCTCGTGGCCGGCGCTGGCGACGTTCAAGATCTTGCCGCGCAGCGGCAATACGGCCTGGCTGGCGCGGTCGCGCGCCTGCTTTGCCGAGCCGCCTGCCGAATCGCCCTCCACGATGAAGAGTTCGGCGCCGGCCGCCGCGTTCTGCGTGCAGTCAGCGAGCTTGCCGGGAAGGCGCAGCTTGCGCACCGCGCTCTTGCGGCTGACTTCCTTTTCCTGCCTGCGCCGCACGCGCTCGTCGGCACGCGCGATCACCCAGTCGAGGAGCTTGCCGGCTTCCTGCGGATTGTCGGCGAGCCAGTGATCGAACGGGTCGCGCAGTGCGGTCTCGACGATGCGTGCCGCCTCGACGGTGGCGAGGCGATCCTTTGTCTGGCCAACGAAATCGGGCTCGCGGATGAAGACCGACAGCATGCCGGCGGCCGAGATCATCACGTCGTCGGCGGTCACGATCGCCGCGCGCTTGTTGCCGACGAGTTCGGCATAGCTCCTCAAGCCGCGCAGAAGCGCGGTGCGCAAGCCGAGTTCATGCGTGCCGCCATCGGGCGTCGGCACCGTGTTGACGTAGGAATTGACGAAGCCGTCGCCGCCATACCAGGTGATCGCCCATTCGAGCGAACCATGGCCGCTCTGCTTCTCGCTCTTGCCTGCAAAGGGCTCGCGCGTGACCTGGTACTCGCCGTCGAGCGAGGCTGCGAGATAGTCCTTGAGCCCGCCGGGGAAGTGCAGCACGGCCTTTGTCGGGGTCTGGTCCTTCTCGCCGATCAGCGACGGCTCGCACGACCAGCGGATTTCCACGCCGCCGAACAGATAGGCCTTCGACCGCGCCATCTTGAACAGCCGCGCCGGCTCGAAGGCGGCGGCCTTGCCGAAAATGTCGGGGTCGGGATGAAAGCGCACGCGCGTGCCGCGACGGTTGTGGACCTCGCCGGCATCTTCCAGCGGCCCGAGCGGCACGCCGCGCGAAAAGCGCTGGCGCCACAGCCTGCGCCCGCGAGCGACCTCGACTTCCAGCAGGTCCGACAGCGCGTTGACGACCGACACGCCGACGCCGTGAAGGCCGCCCGACGTCTCATAGACCTTGGAGTCGAATTTTCCGCCGGCGTGCAGCGTCGTCATGATGACTTCGAGCGCCGACTTGTCCTTGAACTTGGGATGCGGGTCGACGGGGATGCCGCGGCCATTGTCTGTAACGGTCAGCGAGCCATCGGCCGAAAGCTCGACCTCGATGAAGCTCGCGTGACCCGCCACCGCCTCGTCCATCGAATTGTCGATGACCTCGGCGAACAGGTGATGCAGCGCCTTTTCGTCCGTGCCGCCAATATACATGCCCGGACGGCGGCGGACGGGTTCGAGCCCTTCCAGCACCTCGATGTCGGCCGCCGAATAGCTGTCGGACGCTTCGGCCTGCGGCTTGACCTTGGGCGCCCGCGCCGGGGCTCCGGCCGCCACGATGGGATCGCGTACGCGTTCGGGCTGGGCTGCGGGCTTCAACCCGCCGAAGAGATCGATGCTGTCGTCCATGGGGCCGCGTTCTATCCCGCCTGCGAATCGGAGTCGAGTTTGCCACGATCGGCGAAGCTTGACGATGTTCCGCCTTCGTTCGCCTCTGCCATTTCGGTAAAATTCGATGCGAGGGCTTAAAGACCCCCTAACGCAAACCGCGGATTTCCGCGCTGCGCCTCATGCTCCTACCCGATTTTTCAGGATTGCGCCGCTAGCGTCGCCCGCAAACGAACAGGATTCCTGCGGCACTGATAGTCGGCAGACCCGAGAGGAGCAGGGGGCTCGCATGAAGAACGCCAACACCGTGCCGGAAGGATCGGCGCTCGTACGCCTGACGCGGACGCTGATCCTGTTCGGGATGGCATTCGGCCTTGTCTTCGGCGTCGTCGACTGGGCGCGCGCAGGTGAGACCGTCGCGGCCGTGGAGACGGCGCGCTAAGGGCGCCGCCTCCAAGCCGTCGCTACTCGGCCGCGCCGAGATACTCGCTGACCGGCGGGCAGGAGCAGACCAGATTGCGGTCGCCATGCACATTGTCGATGCGCGAGACGGGCGGCCAGTATTTCGACGCGAAATCCGCGTCCGCTGCCGGGTGTGCGGCAATCTTGCGCGAGTAGGGATGCGCCCAGTTGTCGGCCAGCACGTCGTCGGCCGTGTGCGGGGCATTCACCAGCGGATTGTCGTCGGCAGGCCACGCCCCGGCCTTCACCTTTGAAGCCTCGTCGGCAATCGCAATCATCGCATCGCAGAAGCGATCGAGCTCGGCTTTCGGCTCCGATTCCGTCGGTTCCACCATCAGCGTGCCGGCGACAGGCCAGGACATGGTCGGCGCGTGGAAACCATAGTCGATCAGCCGCTTGGCAATGTCCTCGACCGAGATGCCCGCCTCGTCCTTGAGCACGCGCGTGTCGAGAATGCACTCATGCGCGACCCGGCCGTTGCGGCCGCGATAGAGCACCGGATAGCGCTCTGCGAGCCGCCTGGCGATGTAGTTCGCCGACAGGATCGCCGTCTCGGTCGCCCGCTTGAGGCCCGAAGCGCCCATCATGCGGATATACATCCAGGTGATCGGCAGGATCGAAGCGCTGCCGAGCGGGGCAGCGGCCACGGCATGGCTGGTTTCGAGCACGGCATGCCCCGGCAGGAACGGTGCCAGATGCGCCTTGACGCCGATCGGTCCGACGCCCGGCCCGCCGCCGCCATGCGGGATGCAGAAGGTCTTGTGCAGGTTCATGTGGCAGACGTCGGCGCCGAGATCGCCGGGGCGCGCCAGCCCGACCAGCGCGTTGAGGTTGGCGCCGTCCAGATAGACCTGGCCGCCATGCTCGTGGATCGCCGCGCAGATGTCCTTCACGCCTTCCTCGAACACGCCATGCGTGGACGGATAGGTAATCATCAACGCCGCAAGCCGCTCCGAATGCTGAGCGGCCTTCGCCTTCAGATCCTCGACGTCGATGTCGCCTTCGTCGGTACATCGGACGACGACGACGTCCATGCCGGCCATCGCCGCGCTCGCCGGGTTGGTGCCATGCGCGGAAGACGGGATGAGGCAGACCGTGCGACCCTCGTCGCCGCGCTCGCGGTGATAGCGGCGGATGGCAAGCAGGCCGGCATATTCGCCCTGGCTGCCGGCATTGGGTTGCAGCGACACGGCATCGAAGCCGGTGATCTCCGCCAGCCAGTCCTCAAGCTGCGCCGCCATCGTCGCATAGCCTTCGGCATGTGCCTTCGGTGCGAAGGGATGGAGATTGCCGACCGAGCCCCAGCTCACCGGCATCATCTCCGCCGCCGCGTTGAGCTTCATCGTGCAGGAGCCGAGCGGGATCATCGCGCGGTCGAGCGCGAGGTCCTTGTCGGAGAGCCGGCGCAGGAAGCGCATCATCTCCGTCTCGGAGCGGTTTTCGTGGAAGACCGGCTGCGTCAGGAAGCCCTCCGCCTTACGCTTCGAGGGCAGGGCATCGTCGACCTCTGCCGGGGCGTCGATGCCGAACAGGGCTGCCAGCGCTGTGAGATCGGCCTCGGACGTCGTCTCGTCGAAGCTGATCGCAAGCCCGCCTTTCGTGCGGCGAAGAAGGATGCCTTGCGCTTCCGCATCGGCCGTGATCCGGTCCGCATCCGCAGTGGCGATCGCAATCGTATCGAAGAAGGCACTGGGGACCTGCTTGCCGCTGGCCGACAGGCCGGCTGCGAAGCGTGTTGCAAGGCCGTGGACGCGGGAAGCGATCGCGCGCAGGCCCTCCGGACCGTGCCAGATCGCATAGGCCGCCGCCATGTTGGCGAGCAGCGCCTGCGCGGTGCAGATGTTGGAGGTCGCCTTGTCGCGGCGGATGTGTTGCTCGCGCGTCTGCAGCGCGAGGCGATAGCCCGGCCGACCCTTGGCATCGACTGATTGGCCGACGAGGCGGCCCGGCATCAGCCGCGTCAGCGCGTCGGAAACGGCGCAATAGGCGGCGTGCGGCCCGCCATACCCCATCGGCACGCCGAAGCGCTGCATGGAACCGACGGCGATGTCGGCGCCGAGTTCGGCCGGCGGTTTCGTGAGGCAGAGCCCGAGCGGATCGGCGACGAAGATCACCAGCGCGCCGGCCTTCTTGGCTTCCGCGATGGCAGCGGCATGATCGCCATAGACGCCGTTCGTATCCGGCCAGGGCACGACGAGCGCTGCCGTCCCGGCATCGGCGCTGCCATCCTCGACCGCGATGCCGAGGGGCTCGGCGCGGGTGCGGACCACGTCGAGCACCTGCGGGTGCAGCGGTCCGGCGAGCGCGATGCGGTCGCGCTTGCCCTTTTGATGGCGATGCGCGATGCCGACGGCCTCGGCCACGGCAGTCGCCTCGTCGAGAAGCGAGGCGGAGGCGACCGGCAGGCCGGTCAGTTCGCTCACCAGCGTCTGGAAATGGAACAGCATCTCCAGCCGGCCCTGGCTGATCTCGGCCTGGTAGGGCGTGTAGGCCGTGTACCAGGCGGGGTTCTCGAAGAGATTGCGCTGGATGACCGGCGGCACGTGACACCCATGGTAGCCCTGGCCGATAAAGCTCTTCGCGGTCACGTTCTTCGCCATCACGCCGGCGAGCTCGGCCAGCGCCTCCTGCTCGCTGGCAGGCTCGGGCAGGGCAAGCGCCCGGTCGAGCCTGATCTTCTTCGGGACGGCCTGCGTGATCAGCGTTTCGAGCGAGGTCACGTCCAGCGCCTTGAGCATGGCGCGGATGTCCTGGGGCCCGGGTCCGATTTGGCGGTCAGCGAATGCAGCGGTCATTCTTGGCCTCTCCGGTCGGCTCAGCCGACGAACTTAGTGTAGGCGGCCTCGTCCATGAGGCCTTCGAGCTGGCTCTTGTCGGCGAGCGTCATCTTCCAGAGCCAGCCATCGCCGGCCGGCGCCGAATTGACGAGCGCAGGATTGTCCGACAGCGCGTCGTTGACGCCGGTGATCTCGCCGGCGACCGGCGCATAGACGTCGGACGCCGCCTTCACGGATTCGACCACCACGGCCGTGTCGCCCTTGGAAAGCTGCGTGCCGACCTGCGGCAGTTCGACGAAGACGAGGTCGCCCAGCTGCTCCTGCGCATAGTCGGTGATGCCGATCGTGGCGGTTCCGCCCTCGACGCGGATCCATTCATGCTCGTCGGTGTAGTAGATGGCGGCCATCGGGATCATCCTTTGCGGTATCGGTGCGGCGTGAAGGGGAGGGAGACGATGTCGACCGGCACGCGCTTGCCGCGCAGATCTGCCTCGATCCGGGTTCCGGTCTTGGCAAGCGAAGCCTCGACATAGCCCATGGCGACCGGGTGCCCGGCAGAGGGCCCGAAGCCGCCGGAGGTGACGATGCCGATCTCGGCCTCGCCGGAAAAGAGCCTGGTGCCTGCGCGAACCGGCTGGCGACCTTCCGGCTTGAGCCCGACGCGCTTGCGCGCAGCGCCTGCGGCGATCGCTTTCCCCAGCTGGCCGGCGCCGATGAAGCCGCCATCGGCCCTCAGCGCCTTGGGTATCGCCCAGAGAAGCCCGGCTTCGATCGGATTGATGTCCGGCGTGATGTCCTGCCCGTGAAGGCAAAGCCCGGCCTCCAGCCGCAGGCTGTCGCGGGCGGCAAGGCCGATCCACTGGACGCGTTTGTCGGCGAGAAGCGCCTCGACGAAGGCCGGCGCCTCCTCGCGTGGCATCGCGATTTCGAACCCGTCCTCGCCGGTGTAGCCCGAGCGGCTGGCGAACCAGTTCGGCCTCGGCTCTACGCCCTGCATGAAGGTGAGCGTAGAGAGATCGAGCCCGGCTTGGCGCAGCACGTCTTCTGCCGCCGGTCCCTGCAGCGCAACGAAGACGCGGTCGAGCGGCGTGACAACGGCTTCGAAAGCCGCCGCGACAGCCTTCAGATGCGCCTCGTCGGCGACGGCGTTTCCGGCATTGGCCACGACGATCCAGCGCGTAGCGCCCAGCCGCGTAACGATCAGGTCGTCGAGAATGCCAGCATCATCCGCCAGGAAAAAGGTGTACTTCGACTGGCCTTCTGCGATTTCGTCCGGCGCGATCGGGCAGGCGCGCGCCATCAGCGCATCCGCGCCGGCACCTTCGACCGCGAAGAGCTTCATGTGGGAAATGTCGAAAAGCCCGGCCTCGGCCCGTGCATGCAAATGCTCGGCCATGACGCCCGCCGGATAGGTCAGCGGCATCGACCAGCCGGCAAACGCGCCAAAGCGGGCCCCGGCGGCTCGGTGCAAATCATCGAGTGGAAGGGTCTTCAGGTCGCCGCTCGTTTCGCTCACAAGGCCTCCAGAGGTCGCACGTCAAACGCCGCACGAAGCGGCTGGTTTCCGTGCCCCTCTGTCTGAAGCCTGAGAGACTCGCGCAGCCAGAATCTGTCGCCTGCGCTTACACCTTCGGCGCGGGGTTGCCCCCGACTTTCCAGAGCGTCTTGACCCGTCTACGGTTCTTCTGCCTGAGAGATTTCGGGCGATTTCCCCTTCGGCGGCACCGGTCCTTTCGGCTGGTGCTCTCTCCCGCAGACCGGCAGGGCGTCACCGCCCTTGACAAGCCGCCTTGTAGCGGAGCGACATCGCCTTGTCACCTTGCGTCATCGAACTTCCGCGAGCGTCCACAGGAGGCTCTGGTGTTCGGGGGCGGCATCAAGTCCGCATCGTTCGGCGCACAGCGTGGTCGAGCGCCGACAGGAAGGCCGAGCGGTCGCGGGCCGAGAAGGAGGGGTTGTAGCCCTTGATCTCGCCCGTCTCGCGCAGATGCTGCTTCAGGTCGCGCATGGCCAGCGCCATGCCAATCGTCTCGGGCGTGAACGGACGGCCGGTCGGGCCGATGACGTGCACGGCCTTTTCGACGAGGCGCGCGGCGAGCGGGATGTCCGCAGTTACCGCGACGTCGCCGGCAATGGCATTCTCGACGATCCAGTCGTCGGCCGCATCGGCGCCCTGCGGGACGACCACGTTGCGGATCATCGGATCGCGCGACGGGCGCAGGCCGCCGTTCGAGACGAAGGTGATCCTGAGCCCGTGGCGCTCGGCGACGCGGATGGCCTCCTCCTTCACCGGGCAGGCATCCGCGTCGACGTAGATATCCGGCATCAGGGGAGGCGGCAGCGCACGAGGTCGACCGTGCCGGGCGAGTCGGGCGTGCCGATCCGCAACGTTGCGTCGGTCGGCATGTCGATGGCGATCTGGCGGTCCTCGAGATCGCCTTCCGCGATGCAGGATGCGTCGAGCACGACGCTCGTGCCGGTCATGTCGGCCGCCTGGAAGTTGCACTGGCTCTCGCCGCGACGCACGGTCGTCGTCGTGATCACGGCAAAATTCTCCAGAGCCTCGCGGTCGATGCGGGCGCAGGCAGCCGCATCCGTCGCCCAGACGCCGACATAGTCGGGACCGACGCCGGCCGGCTGAGCGCGCGCGGCAGCGCGCGTGTCGGCACGCAACTGGTCAGGCGCCGAAAGCACGGCGTTCGGGTCGCCTACCTCGGCCTCGACATTGTCCTGAGCCTGGTCGAGGCGACGCTCGAGAGCAGCAACGCCTTCATCGAAGTCCTGGCGCGCCTGGCGCGCGATCTCGGAGATTGACTGGCCGATCTGCGAGGCGATCTCGCCCGCGCGGTCGAGTGCCGGCTGGGCATCCTGCAGCGCCTCGTTGGCCCGCTCTCCGAGGCGCGAAGCCTCCTCGCGCACGGCCTGGCCGGTCGCCTCAGCCGCCTCGCGCAGCTGCTGCAGCGCTTCCTGCGTGCTGTTGCGCTCTGCCGGCGCCTCGGCAGCGGGCGGCGGGGTCGTGTCGGAGGCGGACTGTTCCTCCCCGCAGGCGGCGAGCGCGAGGAGCGAAGTGCCTGCGGCTACGAGCAAGAGCGAACGTGCGAACGTCATGGTGGTCTTCCCATGGCTTGTGAAATCGGAACGCGCGACTGCTGCCCCCACGGCGCAGTCAGGCGGCGGTCAACGCGCAACCGCAAGAAGGGTTGCAAGAAAGTCCGATAGCGCGGCCTCGTACCGTGCGGGCCCTTCCTTCCACGACAGGATATGGTCGGCGCCGGTGCGCAGATAGTCGGTCGGTGAGCGACGGGCTTGGGCCAGCCAGTCCGACGATGACACAGGCACCAGCCGGTCGGCCGCCCCATGGGACAGGAACAGCGGTCCCGGAAAGGCAGCGAGCGGTCCGGTGACGACGGCGTCTCCGAGATCGATGCCGTGCCGCGCCGCGAAAATCATGGTGCCGCCGCGCCCGATCAGGCCCGCCAGCGGGACGCCCAGCCGCGCCATCTGGTCGAGCATCACGGCGGGAAAATCGATCGCGGGAGCGTCGAGTACGATCGCGGAGACGGCAGACGCGTTCGTCGAGCGCCGCAGGAACTGGCCGATGATGGCTCCGCCCATGGATTCGCCGACGAGCACGACCGAACTAGCTCCATTGGCCATGGCATGGTCGACAGCCGCGTCGAGATCGTGCCATTCCGTCAAGCCGAAGGCATACATGCCCTCGGGCGCCGCAGGAGCACCCTTGTCGTTGCGGTAGGACAGCATGAGGACGGGCAGCCCTGCCTCGCGCAGCGTCGGCAGGAAGCGATAGCCATTCTCGCGACGCCCGCCGATGCCATGAACGAAGATCGCCCAGCGTTCCGCTACGGCCATGCCGCCCGGCGGCGGCACGAGCCAGGCCGGCATGTCGCCGATGTCCGTCGGCAGCGCCAGCGTTTCGACCGGGTAGCCATAGGCGGCCTGCGGGTCGCCCTCATAGCCGATGTCCGCCGGCCCTTCGGGCTCCGGCCAGCCGCTTCCCTGGGCGGTTTCTCCACCGACGGTCAGCGACTGCTCGAGGAATTTCGCGGCCTCGTTGCTTGCATAGGCTACTAAGCCGCCAAACCCGACGAGACCGGCTGCCAGCATACCCAGAACGATCTTGGTGATCCCGCGCATCCCGGCCCCCGACCCAAACCTTTAAAGGCCTCAGTAGACGACCACCGAGCGGATCGATTCGCCCGCATGCATCAGGTCGAAGCCCTTGTTGATCTCGTCGAGGCTCAGCGTATGCGTGATCATCGGGTCGATCTCGATCTTGCCGTCCATGTACCAGTCGACGATCTTCGGCACGTCCGTGCGGCCGCGTGCGCCGCCGAATGCCGTGCCCTTCCAGGTGCGGCCGGTGACAAGCTGGAACGGACGTGTCGCGATCTCCTGGCCGGCGCCGGCGACGCCGATGACGATCGATTCGCCCCAGCCGCGATGTGCGCATTCGAGCGCCTGGCGCATGACCTTGACGTTGCCGGTGCAGTCGAACGTGTAGTCCGCGCCGCCGATCTGGTCGGCTCCGCGCTTCGTCATGTTGACGATGTAAGGGACGACGTCTCCGTCGATCTCCTTCGGATTGACGAAGTGGGTCATGCCGAAGCGCTCGCCCCATTCCTTCTTGTCGTTGTTGATGTCGACGCCGATGATCATGTCGGCGCCTGCCAGCCGCAGGCCCTGGATCACGTTGAGGCCGATGCCGCCGAGGCCGAAGACGGCTGCCGTAGAGCCGATCTCGACCTTGGCCGTGTTGATGACGGCGCCGATCCCGGTCGTCACGCCGCAGCCGATGTAGCAGATCTTGTCGAAGGGCGCGTCCGGGTTCACCTTGGCGACCGCGATCTCCGGCAGCACCGTATGGTTCGCGAAGGTCGAGCAGCCCATGTAGTGGAAGATCTTGTCCTTGCCGATCGAGAAGCGCGACGTGCCGTCCGGCATCAGGCCCTGGCCCTGCGTGGCGCGGATCGCCGTGCAGAGATTGGTCTTGCGCGACAGGCATGACGGGCAGGAGCGGCACTCCGGCGTGTAGAGCGGGATGACGTGGTCGCCCTTCTTCAGCGACGTCACGCCCGGCCCGACATCGACCACGATGCCCGCGCCTTCATGGCCGAGGATCGCCGGGAAGAGGCCTTCCGGGTCGGCGCCCGAAAGGGTGAACTCGTCGGTGTGGCAGATGCCGGTCGCCTTGATCTCGATCAGCACTTCGCCGGCACGCGGGCCTTCCAGATCGACCTCCATGATCTCCAGTGGCTTTCCAGCGGCGACGGCGACGGCGGCTCGGGTTTTCATGGCGGACGGTCCTCGAATTGCAAATGGAGGCTACTCTTTTCAGGAAAGCCGGAGCGGTTCAACATGGGCCTTCGCACGAGGCCAGTTCCATCATGCTTGCCAATCTCGCGCTCGGTGCCGTCATCATCGCGGCCACCGTCATCATCCACGCCGTCGGCCTGATCTAGGTGACGCGCTTCGTCGGCCGCGTCACGGACAGGGTGAGGCTCGACGGACGTCGCAGCCGCATCGTGGCGATGGTGATCATCGTCCTCGGCACGCTCGCGGTGCTGACCGTAGAAGTCTGGCTCTGGGCGGTGGCGCATTATGCGATCGGCAGCTTCCCCGACTTCGAGACAGCGCTCTACTTCTCGATCGTCTCCTTCTCGACGCTCGGCTATGGCGACGTCATTCCGCCGCAGGAATGGCGCATCGTCGCGGCACTCGAAGGGATCAACGGCTTCCTTCTCATCGGCTGGTCGACCGCCTATCTGATAGCGGCAGGCATGCGCATCGGCCCGTTCCGCGCCGGCGAACATTTCTGAAGGTCACGGTCGCGCGGGGTGGACACGACCCCGCATAGGCCGGACAATCGACCCAGATTCTCACAGAGCCGGAAGACAGACAGCCCGTGTCCAGACGCGATCCCATCGTGCTTGCCTCGAAAGGCGCCCCGACCAGGACGCCTGCGCCTGCCGTGCGTCCCTTCGTGCATCTGCGCGTCCACTCGGCCTATTCGCTGCTCGAGGGCGCTCTGCCCATCGGCAAGATCGTCGGCCATGCAACCAAGGACGAAGCACCGGCCATCGCCGTCACGGACACCAACAACCTCTTCGGCGCGCTGGAATTCTCGCAATATGCGGTGAAGGCCAAGGTCCAGCCGATCATCGGCTGCCAGGTCGACGTCGCCTATGGTGCCGCGGATGCCGATCGCTCGGCGCGGCGGCAGGGCGTCTCGGTGGCGCCGATCGTGCTGCTCGCCTCGACCGAAACCGGCTACGCCAACCTCGTGCGCCTCGTCTCGCGTGCCTATCTCGACGTGCCGCCCGGCGAGCCGACGCATGTCGAGGAGGGCTGGCTCGAGCCGCTCTGCGAAGGGCTGATCTGCCTGACGGGGGCAGATCGCGGACCCATCGGCCAGGCATTGCGCTCCGGCCACGCCGACATCGCCGAGCAGCGGCTGCTGCGCCTGCGCGACATCTATGGCGACCGGCTCTACGTCGAACTGCAGCGGCCGCGAAACCATAACCGCCAGATCGAGGCGCAGACGGTCGAGCTCGCCTTCCGCCATGATCTGCCGCTCGTCGCGACCAATGAGGCCTTCTTTATCGCCGAAGAGGATTACGACGCTCACGATGCGCTGCTGGCCATCGCGGAAGGCTCGGTCGTCGCCGTTGACGAGCGGCGCAGGCTGACGCCCGATCACCACCTCAAGAGCCAGGCCGAAATGTCGAGCCTGTTCGCGGACTTGCCGGAAGCGCTTGATTCGACGATCGAGATCGCGCGGCGCTGCTCCTACCATGTCGGCACCCGCGCCCCGATCCTGCCGCGCTTCACCGGCGGCGATGCGGAGGATGCCGAAGCCGCGATCGCGGCGGAAGCCGACGAGCTTGCGCGTCAGGCCCGCGAAGGCCTGCGCCAGCGGATCGAAACGCTCGGCATGACCCCCGGCTACAGCGAGGCGGATTACGCCGAGCGGCTCGATTACGAGCTCGGCATCATCACGCGCATGAAGTTTCCGGGGTACTTCCTGATCGTCTCGGACTTCATCAAATGGGCCAAGCAGCGCGGCATTCCGGTCGGTCCCGGTCGTGGATCGGGCGCTGGCTCGCTGGTCGCCTGGGCGCTCACCATCACCGACATCGATCCGCTGCGCTTCTCGCTGCTGTTCGAGCGCTTCCTCAATCCAGAGCGCGTCTCGATGCCGGATTTCGACATCGACTTCTGCCAGGAGCGGCGCGAGGAGGTGATCCGCTACGTGCAGGAGAAGTACGGCCGCGACCAGGTCGGCCAGATCATCACCTTCGGAACGCTGCAGGCGCGTGCCGTGCTGCGCGACGTCGGCCGCGTGCTGCAGATGCCCTACGGACAGGTCGACCGGCTCTGCAAGATGGTGCCGGCAAATCCCGCCAACCCCGTCAAGCTGAAGGACGCGATCGCCGCCGAGCCGCGCTTCGCCGAGGAAGTCGAGAAGGAGCCGGTCGTCCAGAACCTGCTCGACATCGCGCAGAAGCTCGAAGGTCTCTACCGACACGCCTCGACGCACGCCGCCGGCATCGTCATCGGCGACCGGCCGCTGACCGAGCTCGTCCCGATGTATCGCGATCCGCGCTCCGACATGCCGGTGACCCAGTTCAACATGAAGTGGGTCGAGCAGGCGGGGCTGGTGAAATTCGACTTCCTCGGCCTCAAGACGCTGTCGGTTCTGGAAGCAGCCGTGAAGCTCGTCGCGCGCCGCGGCATCGAGATCAATCTCGCCAAGATCCCGCTCGACGACGAGGCCACCTACCAGATGTTGTCGCGCGGCGAGGTGGTTGGCGTGTTCCAGGTGGAATCGGCCGGCATGCGCAAGGCGCTGATCGGCATGCGGCCGGACTGCATCGAGGACATCATCGCGCTCGTCGCGCTCTATCGCCCCGGCCCGATGGAGAACATCCCGACCTACAACGCCCGCAAGCACGGCGACGAGGAGATCGCGTCGATCCATCCGAAGATCGATCATCTGGTGAAGGAGACGCAGGGCGTCATCGTCTACCAGGAGCAGGTGATGCAGATCGCGCAGGAACTGGCCGGCTACTCGCTCGGCGAGGCCGACCTCCTGCGCCGCGCCATGGGCAAGAAGATCCGCGCCGAGATGGACAAGCAGCGCGTTCGCTTCGTCGAGGGCGCGGTCGAGCGCGGCGTCGCCAAGCCGCAGGCCGACTTCATCTTCGACCTGCTCGCCAAGTTCGCCGACTACGGCTTCAACAAGTCGCATGCCGCCGCCTACGCGATGGTCTCCTACCAGACCGCGTGGATGAAGGCGCATTACCCGACCGAATTCCTTGCGGCCTCCATGACGTTCGACATGTCGAACACCGACAAGCTGAACGATTTCCGACAGGATGCCGTCCGGCTCGGTATCGAGGTGGTGCCGCCCTCGGTCATGACTGGGCATCGTCCCTTTGAGGTCGGCGAGAAGCGCATCTTCTACGCGCTCGCTGCCATCAAGGGCGTTGGCGAGGCGGCCGTGGAGCACATCGTCGCCAAGCGCAACGAGAAGCCGTTCGCCGACCTGGAGGACTTTTGCGAGCGGGTCGATCCGCGTATCGTCGGCAAGCGTGTGTTCGAGAGCCTGATCGCCGCCGGCGCCCTGGATTGCTTCGCCCATGAACGGGCAGCGATGATCGCCGGCATCGAACGCATGATGGGCCTCGCATCGCGGGCGTCGGCGGATGCGGCGCTCGGGATCTCCGACATGTTCGGGTCGAGTTCGGCAGCGCGGCAACAGAAGCTGCATCTGCCCAGCACGCAGCCCTGGATGCCGGCCGAACGCCTCCTGAAGGAATTCCAGGCCGTCGGCTTCTACCTCTCGGCCCATCCGCTCGACGAGTATCGCGAGACGCTGCGCAAGCTGCGCGTGCAGGGTTGGACCGAGTTCCAGGCCGCCGTGAAGAAGGGCGCGACTGCCGGGCGGCTGGCCGGAACCATCACGGCACGTCAGGAGCGCAAGACCCGCACCGGCAACAAGATGTGCGTGCTGCAGCTCTCCGACGCGACCGGCAGCTACGAAGCCGTCATGTTCTCCGAGACGCTCGCGCAATATCGCGACCTGCTCGATGCGGGCCGGTCGGTCATCGTGACCGTCGCGGCGGAGGACCGGCCCGAAGGCGTCAACGTGCGCATCCAGACCATGCAGTCGCTGGAGGACGAGGCGAGCCGCATGCAGAAGGCGCTGCGCATCTTCGTCCGGGACGTGACCCCGCTCGCCGCCTTGCCGGCGCGCCTCGGCCAGCGCGGGGAGGGCGCCGTCAGCGTCGTCGTGGTCAAGGAAGGCGGCGATGGCGAAATCGAGATCGCACTCCCCGACCGCTACCGCCTCAGCCCCGAAATCGCCTCGGCGATCCGGGCCGTGCAGGGGGTCGTCGAGGTGGAACTGGTTTAAGCGTCAGACGAGTTCTGCTTCGCAGCCGAGCATCCGAGCCGCGTTGACCAACCGCTTGTCAAGGCTCCGCAATTTCACTCCGGCGAAAAACGCTACAGCGAGGTGAAGCGCGTCGCCCGACCTCAGACCGCTGCTTGCGTCTCCGGCATATGCTGCCGCCAAGCGGAAATGTTCTCGCTGAACCGGCAGCAGGACGAAAGACTGCGCGACAAGCATGTCGAACGTCGCGATTGCCAGCGCTTGTCGCGGCTGGTCGATAACTTTCGTACGGGTTTTGATGGACAGGGCTGACGAGAATTCCGTGATTGTCCAGTCGCTGACTGCGATACCGCCTGGCTCCTGTGCTGCAAGCCAGACTTGCGAACGCCCAGACGCTGCTTCGTTGGACGCCAGTGCCGATATGAGCAGGGACGTGTCCGCATATTCCATCAGTAGCGTTCGTCGTCCCGCATCCGGCGGATAAACTCTTCTGTCGGCTCCTGATCGGTTGGGAACTGGGCAGCAACTCGGCGAAGCATGTCGAGATCGACCCGCTTCTTTTCCGCGGGCTCTGCCGTCAGGCGTGCAACCGGCTTCCCCCGCTGCGCGATCGTGATCGTCTCGCCGCCCGAGGCCAGGCGTACGAGTTCGCTCAGCGTTGCCTTGGCTTCCGCAATGTTGACCGTCTTCATGGGCTCAAACCTGACCAACTACATGGTCAAGATAGCGCCTGAGCGCTCAGCCTTCAACGTCCGGCCTGACCTTGCGGCCGTGGCCGAAGGTGTAGCCGGTTTCGAGCGCCGTCCTCCCGAACTTTGCGCGCACCTTGTCGAGCGCACCTTCGGCGAGCGCGCGCTTGGTCGCCTGGATGTCGACGAGGTCGGCGGGATCGGCGCGGGCGGGATCGGAAAGATCGGTGACGCCGATGCCGATCAGCCGATAACGCGTGCCGTTCGTCTCCTTTTCGAGAAGCTGAATGCCTGTCCGGAACAGCCGGTCGGCAAGCTGCGTCGGGTCGGCGAGCTGGCGGTTGCGGGTGCGGATCTGGAAGTCGTGTGTCTTGAGCTTCAGGACCACCGTTCGGCCGGCCAGGTCGGCCTTCTTCAGCCGCGCCGAGACCTTTTCGCAAAGCCCCCGCAGCACCGGCACTAGATCCTGCATCGTGGCGAGATCGCTGTCGAAGGTCGTCTCCGCGGACACGCTTTTCGTCTCGCGCTCCGGCGAGACCCGGCGCGTGTCGAGCCCGCGCGACAGGCCATGGAGGCGCTGGCCTATCTGGCCGTAGCGTTTCATGAGGTCGCCAAGGTCCATGGTCTGGAGTTGGCCGATGGTGCGGATGCCATCCTTCTCGAGGCCGGCGGCAAAAACCTTGCCGACGCCCCAGATCATCGAGACCGGCTTGTCGGAGAGAAACTCGACCGCTTCCGCCCGTCCGATCACGTGGAAGCCACGCGGCTTGCGGAAGTCCGACGCGATCTTGGCGAGGAACTTGCAGTAGGAGAGGCCCACCGAGACGGTGATGCCGATCTCGCGCTCGACCTCCGCCGCAAACCGTCCCAGCACCAGCGCCGGCGAGCGGCCGTGCAGCTTCTCCGTGCCGGAAAGGTCGAGGAACGCCTCGTCGATCGAGACCGGCTCGACGAGCGGCGTCAGCGCCAGCATCATCTCGCGCACCTGCCGGCCGACCGCGACGTACTTTTCCATGTTCGGCTTGACGACGACGGCCTCGGGGCAGGCCTCCAGCGCCTTGAACATCGGCATGGCGGAGCGCACGCCGTTGATCCGGGCGATGTAGCAGGCCGTCGAGACAACGCCCCGCCGCCCGCCGCCGATGATCACCGGCTTGTCGCGCAGGGCCGGATTGTCCCGCTTCTCGACGGCGGCGTAGAACGCGTCGCAGTCGATGTGGGCGATCGACAGCGCGCCGAGTTCCTCGTGCCGCACCAGCCGCGGGCTGGCGCAGGCGACGCAGCGCTGGCGGCCGGCATCCTGCGGCGTCAGGCAGTCGCGGCAGAAGGCCTTGAGGGACGGATCGGCAGCCATGGCGCGGAACATGTTGAGAACGTCCGGACCCTAGTTCAACGTCCGCGCGCCTTCAAGCGGCTCCGTGAGTTGCGTCAGACCCCGAGCGATTCCGCGATCATCGGACCGGCCTGCTGCCAGTCGTCGACGACATGGATGTAGTCGGGCGGCGCCGGCATGAATTCGCGCAGCCGGTTGTCTGCCATCAGGTGGAAGAGGTTGATGTCGCTTACCCATTCATGCGCCGAGACGAGATTGCGCGGCTGGTCGTCGACGAAGGCGATGGGGCGCGCATGCTCGCCGCGCAGCCGCTTGATGGCGGGACCCTTGGCCATCTCCGTGGTCAGCACGGGATAGGGCAGGCCGAGCTGGTCGAGATGCGCGCGCCGCGCCTGGCGGAAGCGGTGCGGCATCGCCGTCAGCATCACGATCTCGGCCTTCGGCGCGATGTCGGCCATGGCCTCGGCGGCGCCGATGGTGATCGTCTGCCACTCGGCCTGGCTGTGGAAGAAGTTCTCGATCAGCGTCTCCACCTGCTCCTCGTCCGCCTCGGCGCCGCTTTCGAGGTGAAAGATGTTACCGTTAAGACGGAACGAGCCGAGCCTGAGCTCGAAGCCCTCCCTTTCGAGAAAGCGCGGGAAGGGGCCGATGAAGTCGAGCACGACATCGTCCACGTCGAGCACCAGCAGCGGGCGCGGATCGTGCGACAGCTCCTCGATCTGGCGCAGGGTCTCGGGGTCGATGCTCATGTGGAAACCTCGTAACGATCGGAAGCGCCGCCAAGCTTCTGGCGCGCGGTGGCGACGGCCTCGGGAGATATGCCGCTCGCCTCGCTGAATTCCATCAGCGTCGGCCCGTGAGCGAGCACGAAGTCGAGAACGCCGACGAGAAAGCCCGGTTCCCGCGCCGCCTGACGGATCTGTGGCGCCTCGATGCCGGTCAGCGAAAGAAAGCGCGGCAGCAGCACCGGATCGGCCGCGACATGACCAAGCGCCGCGATTGCCACCGCCTGCGGGTCTATGCTCTGTCTGTCGCGCATCGATTCCGGCCTCGTGTTCGTCCGCCGCGAGCGATACAGGCGCGCTCCAGTCGAGGCAAGCAAAGCCCGCCGACGACAGGCCAGGATGCGCCCGGTTTGCGTTTCGTCAATCAAATCACGCTAGGTTACGCGCAATCGAAAGCCCTGCGCAGACGCGGCACAATGCCGGTTCCACGGGGCAGGACAAGGTGAGTCGATGCCCAAGAAGGTGATGATCGTCGAGGATAACGAGCTCAACATGAAGCTCTTCCGCGACCTCATCGAGGCGAGCGGCTACGAGACCGTGCGCACCCGCAACGGGCTTGAGGCGCTCGATCTGGCGCGTGCACACAGGCCCGACCTCATTCTGATGGACATCCAGCTGCCGGAAGTCTCCGGGCTCGAGGTGACGAAGTGGCTGAAGGAAGATGACGAACTTCACGTCATCCCCGTCATCGCCGTGACGGCCTTTGCCATGAAGGGCGACGAGGAGCGCATTCGGCAAGGCGGATGCGAGGCCTACATTTCCAAGCCGATCTCCGTGACCCGCTTCATGGAAACCATCCGATCCTATCTCGGCGACGCCTGATGAGCCGCCCGCCTTTCCACCGGAGCCATCTGGCCACATGACCGCCCGCATCCTCGTCGTTGACGACATCCCCGCCAACGTGAAGCTGCTGGAAGCGCGGCTGCTTGCCGAGTATTTCGAGGTACTGACGGCGTATAGCGGCCGTCAGGCGCTGGAAGCCTGCGAGAACGGCAAGATCGACGTCGTGCTTCTCGACGTCATGATGCCGGAGATGGACGGCTTCGAGGTCTGTCGCCGCATCAAGGCGGATCCCGCGACCTCGCACATCCCGGTGATCATGGTCACCGCGCTCGACCAGATGAGCGATCGGGTGCGGGGGCTCGAGGCCGGCGCCGACGATTTCCTCACCAAACCCGTCAACGACCTGCAGCTGATGACGCGCGTGAAGAGCCTCGTGCGGCTGAAGACGCTGACGGACGAGTTGCGCCTGCGCGCCTCGACGACCCGCAACATCGGCATCGAGGAACTGCTCAGCCGCAACACGGCGCTGAGCGACGACCGCCCGCGCGTGCTTCTTATCGAAAGCCGCACGAGCGCTGCCGAAAAGGTTCAGCGCATGCTTCACGGCGTCTGCGACATCGACGTCGCCGGCGACGCCCAAGAGGGCTTCTTCAGGGCCGCCGAGGGCAATTACGAGACGATCTTAGTCTCGACCACACTCGGCGATTTCGATCCGCTGCGCCTCTGCTCGCAGCTGCGCACGCTCGACCGCACGCGCTTCCTGCCGGTCGTGCTGCTGGCCGATCAGGGTGAGGACGCCCGCATCATTCGCGGCCTCGATCTCGGCATCAACGATTACCTCGTTCGTCCGCTCGACCAGCAGGAACTGACGGCGCGTCTGCGCACGCAGATCCGCCGCAAGCGCTACAACGACCATCTGCGCATGAGCGTCACCCAGACGATCGAGATGGCCGTCACCGACGGCCTGACAGGCCTGCACAACCGTCGCTATCTCGACAGCCATCTGGCGACGCTGTTCGAACGCGCCGTCTCGCGCCGTCGACCGCTGTCGCTGCTCATCACCGACATCGACCGCTTCAAGTCGATCAACGACAGCCACGGCCATGATGCCGGCGACGAAATCCTGCGCGAGTTCGCAGCGCGCCTGCGCCGCAACGTTCGCGGCATCGATCTCGCCTGCCGCTTCGGCGGCGAGGAATTCGTGATCGTCATGCCGGACACCGACCACGTGCTGGCCGAAAGGGTCGCGGAACGCCTGCGTGGCCAGATCGCCGAAGAGCCATTCCGTATCGGCCGCGACGGCAGAACGGTCGACGTGACGATCTCGATTGGCGTGACCGGGCTGCGCCAGGCGGGCGACAGCGTCGACGAGCTCCTCAAGCGGGCCGACCTCGCGCTCTATGAAGCCAAGACGGGCGGTCGCAATCGCGTCGTCGCCAATGCCGCTTAAGTAGAAGTCACGTACGTGACTGGTCGCGGAATGCGCGAATCACCGTGGGGATTTACCATAACGGTGCAAACGGCCGACGATTAGTTAAGAAAAGGTTGATTTCCCCAAGGCCATGAGCAAATCTCGGGTCATCGGGAGGTGAGGGCGCACCCAAAGCGATCCACCCCGGATAACACCCCATGATGCTCAGGTCCGCCGCATCTCCTGGGTCCGTGGGGTCGGTCGGCCGGCGCCGGCGTTCAGTGGCCTCCTCGTACCGCTGTCGGTTGCCGGCCGACCCCCATCTCTCCACACCAGTATCAGCAAGCAGCTTCCGGCCGATAGGCGATGGCATCGCGACAACGAAAAAGGCCGCCCCGAGGGACGGCCTTTCGCAATCGGCTGGATGCGGAGATTACTTGATCTTCGTCTCGCGGAATTCGACGTGCTTGCGGACGACCGGGTCGTACTTCCGCTTGACCATCTTGTCGGTCATCGTGCGGCTGTTCTTCGTCGTGACGTAGAAGGTGCCGGTATCTGCCGTCGACAGCAGCTTGATCTTGATGGTGGTTGCCTTGGCCATTGCTCGGGTCCGTATTCTGAAGGGTTACGCCAGCCGCTTGCGCTCGAGGGGCTGGGCCCGGCCGTGCAGTTGGCCGGACTGATACTCGAAGCCGCCCGAATGTCAAGCCTGAGCGGCTATCGCCCCAGCTTCGCAGCGGCCAGGATCAGGTAGCCGATGAAGAACATGGCAAGCGAATAGGCAAAACCGTTGACCCCGAAAAGGTCCATGCCGATGCCGATCGCCTGCGGCCCGACCACCATGCCGAGCCCGTAGCAGAGCACGAAGGCCGCGTTGGCGGCGGCCAGATCGCGGCCCGAAAGCCGCGAGCCGAGATGGGCGAGGCCGATCGTGTAGAGGCCGGCTACCACACCGCCCCAGAGGAAGAGCAGCGCCGCGCTCGTCCACCAGCTTGCCGCGACGAAGGGAAGAATGATCATGCCGGCAAGACCCGTCGCCGCGCAGATGACGAGCAGGTGCCGCCGGTCGCGCATGCGGTCGCTGATAAGGCCGAGCGGGATTTGCAGGAGCACGTTGCCGAGACCGACGGCCGTCAGCAGCAGCGCTGCCTCGGCTTCCGAATAGCCGAGCCGCGCGCCATAAACCGGGAAGAGCGCAAAGCCGCCCGTTTCCACCGCGCCGAAGACGAGAACGGCCGCCGTCGCCATCGGAACCATGAAGATGTAGGAGACGAACGGACCGCCTTCCGACTTGCCCTCGATCACCGGGCCTTGCCTGCGCGCGATGAAGATTGGGATGCCGGCGGCCAGCACCACCAGGAACGTCACGAGGAAGGGCTCGATGCCCTGGCTCCCCAGCGTCGCGAAGATCAGCGGCCCGGCTGCAAAGCCGAGCGACAGCACGGTCGCATAGATGCCGAGCACAAGGCCGCGCTTGGCCGGCGGGGCGGAGGCTGTGATCCAGAACTCCGACAGGATGAAGAGGATCGTGATGGCGAAGTGGAGCGCGAGCCGGAGCGGAAACCACATCCAGAACTGGCTGGCGAAATAGAAACCGAAAAACGCCGTCGCGCCCATCAGGATCATGGCGATCATCGTGCGCGCAGTGCCGAAGCGCGCCGCAAGGGGCGCCGCGCAGGGGGCTGCCGCGATCGAGGCAAGGCCCGCGATGGCCGAGTTCAGCCCGATCATCGTCGCCGAGTGGCCGCGGCTCTCCAGGATGATGCTGAGCAGCGGCATGCCGAGCCCGATGGCGATGCCGACCGCGCTGATCGCCGCGATCGCCGCCGAGATCGACAGCCAGCGAATGGCTTCATCACTGCCGACGGTGGGAGCCGATGGACTGTGCACGGGAATGTCCCTCGAGGTCAGAGGATGTCGCGACGAAAGGTGTTGTTGCGGAGATAGTAGAAGGGCACGTCCGCGCCAGGGGTCAGCTCCGGATCGGCCTGCAGGCGCGCGGTCAGATCGCCGAGCACGCGCTTGGTGATCGCCGGAACGTCGGCCTCCTGCGCTTCCTCGATCGGCAGCCACATCAGCTCTTCGAGCTCGTTCGTCGGCCCGCCCTCGGGCAGCGCGACCGCGACATCGTCGCGCCAGGCGGCCAGGAAACGCGTGTCGAAGCGCCGAACCCGTCCAGGCGGCGTGATGGCGCGCGCGATGAAGCGCAGCCGGTCGAGCGACGGGTAGACGCCGCGCTGGGCGAATTCCTGCCAGTCGGCGCGATTGGTCGCAAACGGCGCCATGCGCCCGATCATCAGGCCGGCTTCCTCATAGGTCTCGCGCAGCGCCGACAGCGCAATGGCGCGCGCGCGGGCAGGGGTCTTGCGCCGGCCGCGAGCGATGAGCTTCGCCTCGTCCGTCGGGTGCAGGCCTTCCGCCACCGGAATGCGGGCATCGGCGGGATCGGTGCGCCCGCCCGGGAACACGAACTTGCCCGGCATGAAGGCATGGTTGCGATGTCGCCGGCCGATCAGAACATGCGGCACGCCGCCCCGGCGCTCGACCAGCATCAGCGTCGCGGCGTCGCGCGGGCGTAGCGGACCCTTGCCGAGCGCGAAATCCTTGTTCTCGCGCTGGTCGATTTCAGCCCGGGTCATGCCTTCCATGCCGTCCTCCCGCCTCCGAACGCGCGATCAGCGCTCGGGATGGTCCTCGATCTCGTCTTCGTGCCCCCCGAAGCCGTGCATGCGCAAGGCCCATTGCAGGCCGACCACAGATCCCTTGATAGGCTGAAGTAGCAGGATGGACGAGACGATGGTCACCGGCACCCAGACCGCCAGATGCTGCCATGCGGTCAGCGCAACCGCGGCCTCGACGCCCATGAAGCCCGCAACGACGACGTGCCCGACGATGAAGATCACGAGATAGGCCGGCAGGTCGTCGGCGCGGTGATGGTGGAAATCCTCGCCGCAGACATCGCAGCGATCGGCAACTTTCAGAAAGGACGAGAAGAGCCTGCCCTGCTTGCAGTTCGGGCAGCGGCAGCGCAGGCCGCGCGCCATCGCCTTCCAGAGCGGGCGTTCCGCGGGCAGGGTGGTCGGGCCGTAGCTTACGGGCATCTCATCGTCTCCTTCCGCGCTGGCGACCGCGCGAGGGGTTTCCGCGTCCCTTGGATTTGTGGAACGACCGGGTGGCGACTGCCATCGGCCGCGGCTCGCTCAGCATTTCGAAGCGCATCGCACCGGCAAGCGGCGCGATCTCGACGAGCCTGACCTCGACCCGGTCGGCAAGCTGGAAGCCACGCCGCGTCCGCTCGCCGACGAGTGCGCGCGCAGCCTCGTCGAAGATATAATAGTCTTCCCCGATCGTTGACACCGGGATGAACCCGTCTGCGCCAAATTGAGGCAGGCGCACGAAGAGGCCAGCCTTGGTGACGCCGGAGACCGTTGCGTCGAATTTCTCGTTCACCCGGTCAGCGAGATGCGCCGCGATCAGGCGGTCGACGGTGTCGCGTTCGGCCGCCATCGCACGCCGCTCGGCCTGCGAGATGAGCGCCGAGACCTCCTCGAGCCGCTCCTCCTCGCGATCGGTCAGGCCGTCCGGCCCGAGCCCCAGCGCACGGATCAATGCGCGGTGCACGATGAGGTCCGCATAACGCCGGATCGGCGACGTGAAATGCGCGTAGCGGCGCAGGTTCAGGCCGAAATGCCCGATATTGTCCGGCGAATATTCGGCCTGGCTCTGCGTGCGCAGCACCACCTCGTTGACGAGCTGCTCGTGCTCCGTCTCCTCGACGCGGGCGAGGATCGTGTTGAACTGGCGGGTACGCAGCTCGGCGCCGCGGGCGAGCGTGATGCCGACCGTTGCCAGAAACTCACGCAGCGCCTCCTGCTTGGCGAGCGAGGGGCCGTCATGGATGCGGTAGACGAGCTTCTGGCGCTTGGCTTCCAGCGTCTCGGCGGCGGCCACGTTGGCCTGGATCATGCATTCTTCGATGAGCTTGTGCGCATCGAGCCGGTCAGGAACGATGACGCGGTCGACGGTGCCGTCGGCCTTCAACACGATCTTGCGCTCGGGCAGGTCGAGCTCCAGCGGCTGGCGTGCCTCGCGGCCACGCTTCAACGCCTCATATGCCTCCCAGAGCGGCTTGAGGGCCGGTTCGAGCAGCGGCGCCGTCTTCTCGTCGATCTGCCCGTCGATCGCGGCCTGTGCCTGCTGATAGGAGAGCTTGGCGTGCGAACGCATCATGATGCGATGGAAGGAATGGCGCAGCTTGCGGCCGTCTGCGGCAAAGACCATGCGCACGGCGAGCGCCGGACGGTCCTCGTTCTCGCGCAGCGAGCAGAGATCGTTCGAGATGCGCTCCGGCAGCATTGGCACGACGCGGTCGGGAAAGTAGACCGAATTGCCGCGCTTCTGCGCCTCGCGGTCGAGCGGCGTGCTCGGCCGCACATAGGCCGCGACGTCGGCGATGGCGACCGTCACGACATGGCCGCCCGGATTGTCTTCGGCCGTGTCGGGCTCGCCATGGACGGCGTCGTCATGGTCCTTGGCGTCGGCCGGATCGATGGTGATCAGCGGCAGCGCCCGCCAGTCCTCGCGGCCGGAAAGCGCTGCGGGCTTCGCGGCTTCCGCCTCTTCGATCACCTCGCGCGGGAAGACGTGCGGGATCTCGTGCGCGTGGAGCGCGATCGTCGAGATGGCCTTTTCGTTGGACATCGAGCCGATGACGGTGACCACGCGGCCTTTGGGCAGGCCGAAGCGCTGGCGTGATGGCTCGACCTCCACCAGGTCGCCGGCGGCTGCACCTTCCAGATGGTCGGCCTCGATGATCAGTTCCGGCTGCCGGCGCTCCGTCGGCTCCAGGCGGAACGACCCGTCGCCAAGCTTGCGCAACACGCCGAGCACGAGGTCGCGGCGCTTCTCGAACACCTTGATGACGCGGCCGGTATAATCGGGGCCTTCGTCCTCGTCGGTCGGGAAGACCTTGGCGAGAACCCGGTCCCCGACACCTGGGGCAGGGCCCTTTTCGTGGCGCGACGCGCGGATCGCAACGACCGGACCAGCGCCGTCTTGCGACGCAATTTCCGAGGGGCGCGCGAGCAACCCGCCTTCGCTGTCGCGATCGAAGATGTCGAGGACGACGACGTGCGGCAGCGCGCCGGGGCGGACGAGGCGCTTGGCCTTCTTCTCCACCGCGCCCTCGTCCTGCAGCGTGCGCAGCATGTCCTTCAGCCAGATTCGGCTTTCGCCCTTCAGCCCGAAGGCCCGCGCGATCTCGCGCTTGCCGGCCATGTCCGGGTTCTCTGCGATGAAGGCGAGAAGCTGCTCGCGCGTGGGCCGATAGTCCGCACCGTTCGCGACCGGGCCGCTCTTGCCCGATGCCGAACCCTTCTTAGCCTTGCCGCCGATCCGTCGTGCCAAATCGTCCCGCTTTCTAGCCCTTGCCGGCAGCAGCCTTCTTGGCCGCCGGCTTCTTCTTTGCAGCGGTAGCCTTCGCTGCCGTCGCCTTCGGCGCATCGGCCTTCTTGGCGGAGGTCTTCTTGGCTGCCGGCTTCTTGGCGGTCGCCTTCCGCGCCGGCTTGCCGGACTTGCCGGTCTTCGCTTCGCGCTCGGCAATCAGCACCAGCGCGTCCTCGAGCGTCACCGAACCCGGCTCTTTGCCCTTGGGCAGCGTCGCATTGACCTTGCCCCAGTTCACATAGGCGCCATAGCGCCCGTCGCGAACCGTAACCGCGCCGCCATCCGGATGATCCCCGAGGCTTGCAAGAGCCGCTGGCGCGCTGCGCGCCCCGCGCCCCTTGGACTGCTTTTCCGCAAGCACGGTCACCGCACGGTTGATGCCGATCGAGAACACGTCCTCGATCGATTCGACGTTCGCGTAAGTGCCGTCGTGAAGCACGAACGGCCCGTAGCGGCCGAGGCCGGCCGAGATCATCTTGCCGGTTTCGGGGTGCTTCCCGATGTCGCGTGGCAGCGACAGCAGCGCCAGCGCCTTCTCATGGTCCATCTCGGCCGGCGCCCAGCCCTTGGGCAGGCTGGAGCGCTTGGCCTCCTTGCCGTCGCCGCGCTGGACATAGGGGCCGAAACGGCCGCTCTTCAGGAAGATGTCCTCATTGGTGTAGGGGTCCTTGCCGAGCAGCTTGTCGCCATTCTCGCCATCGGCCCCGTCGCCCTCGCCAGTCTCGCCGAGCTGGCGCGTGAAGCCGCATTCGGGATAGTTCGAGCAGCCGACGAAGGCACCATAGCGACCGAGCTTGAGCGACAGGTCGCCAGTGCCGCATTTCGGGCAGATGCGCGGGTTGGAGCCGTCCTCGCGAGGCGGGAAGACCAGCGGCGCCAGTTCCTCGTTGAGCGCGTTGAGCACGTCGGTGACGCGCAGTTCCTTGATCTCGTCGACCGAGCCGGAAAAGTCGCGCCAGAAATCGCGCAGCACGTCCTTCCAGGAGAGCTTGCCGTCCGAAATCTGGTCGAGCTTCTCTTCCAGCGCCGCCGTGAAGTCATACTCGACATAGCGATCGAAGAAGCTTTCGAGGAACGCCGTCACCAGCCGTCCCTTGGAGTGCGGGATGAGCTTGCGCTTCTCGTTGGTGACGTATTCGCGGTCTTCCAGCGTCTTCAGCGTCGCCGCATAGGTCGAGGGACGCCCGATGCCGAGCTCTTCCATCTTCTTGATGAGCGAGGCTTCCGAGTAGCGCGGCGGCGGTTCGGTCGAATGCTGGGTCGTGTTGACGACGTGCCGCTTCAGCTTCTCGCCCGAGCGGATTTCGGGCAGGCGGCCATCCTCGTCATCGCCCTCCGGCGCGTCGTCGTCCTTCTGCTCGGTATAGGCGGCGATGAACCCGTCGAACTTGACGACGGACCCGACGGCGCGAAGAGCGGCCGTGCGCGCACCATTTGCAGCCTCGATCTCGACCGTGGTTCGCTCGATCTCGGCAGCCACCATCTGGCTCGCGATCGCGCGCTTCCAGATCATCTCGTAGAGCCGCGCCTGGTCGGCATCGAGATAGCGGCGCACCTGGTCGGGCGTGCGGCCGAAATCGGTTGGGCGCACCGCCTCATGCGCTTCCTGCGCGTTCTTGGCCTTGGTCGAATAGTAGCGCGGCTTTTCCGGAAGATAGCGCTCGCCGAAGCCGGAGCCGATCTGCTTGCGGGCGGCCTCGATCGCCTCGGGGGCCATCTGCACGCCGTCGGTACGCATATAGGTGATGAGACCCGTCGTCTCGCCGCCGATCTCGACGCCTTCATAGAGCCGCTGCGCGATCTGCATCGTGCGCGAGGCCGAGAAGGCCATGCGTGAGGATGCTGCCTGCTGCAGCGTCGAGGTGGTGAAGGGTGGCGCCGGATTGCGCTTCGTCGGCTTGGCCTCGACGGAGGCCACGCGGAAGGCCGCGCCGTCGAGCATCGCCTTGATGTCGTCGGCCTGCGCCTTGTTGGCGATGTCGAGCTTCTGCAGCTTCTTGCCTTCAAACGCGGTCAGCCGCGCCTCGAACCGGTCGCTGCGCGGCGTGTCGAGGTGAGCCGCGACCTGCCAGTACTCCTCGCGCACGAAGCGCTCGATCTCGGTCTCGCGATCGCAGATGAGGCGCAGCGCCACGGACTGGACGCGCCCGGCCGACCGTGCGCCGGGCAGCTTGCGCCACAGCACCGGCGACAGCGTGAAGCCCACGAGATAGTCGAGCGCGCGCCGCGCGAGATAGGCGTCGACCAGCGGAACGTCGATGTCGCGCGGATTGCGCATCGCTTCCGTCACGGCCTGCTTGGTGATCGCGTTGAAGACGACGCGGCTGACCGGCTTATCCTTCAGCGCCTTCTTCTGCCGCAGCACCTCCAGCACGTGCCAGGAGATGGCCTCGCCCTCGCGATCCGGGTCGGTCGCGAGAATGACGCCGTCGGCATCCTTCACCGCCTTGGCGATGTCGGAGAGGCGCTTTGAGGAGGGGCCATCGACTTCCCACGACATGGAGAAATCGTCGTCGGGACGCACCGATCCGTCCTTGGCCGGCAGGTCGCGGACATGGCCGTAGGACGCCAGAACCTTGTAGTTCGGGCCCAGATATTTGTTGATCGTTTTCGCCTTGGCGGGCGATTCGACGATGACCACATCCATGTCGGAGACTTGTTCCCTTCCGGATTGCGCCATCCCCGGACGCATCCACAATCGCTTCGTGCAGCGCCGTCACATGGCGGTGCTTTCGCGTCTGGTCAAGTGCGAGCCGTCCGCGTTCCCTCTGGCGGCAACGTGTCGGGTCTGCAATCGGCTACAACCAGAAGTTAATTGAACGGCACCTGAATTGTATTACAGTTGAGAAATACTGAGTCAAAAAAGGATGTGCGTAGCCAAATTCTTTCCCTTGGGTGGAGACGAACATGCCAACGGTTAAACGACCTGAGCTTATCGCCAGGCGAACGGATACCTTGGATTTTTTGCAGTCAATGCTCGGCGAACTGCGCATAATGGCGAAGGCCGACAGGCATCACTTTCTAGCGCATCTAATTGAAATGGCTTATCTTGAAACGGGGATGCTAATCACAAAGGGCGCCTCATGGCCTTCCCAGAACAAGACTGACACGGCCCCCGGCATGGCGCTCCACAAGACCGGCAAGATCAAGATCCAGTAGCACCATCGACAGGCGCGAGGCGGATAGACCGCTGTGCTCGATCAGCGCGTCGATTTCCGTCGGCGTGGCACTCAGCGCTTCCAGCACCTTGCGGCGATCCTCGTCGCCGGCAGGCTCCGCCTCCGCCAGATCGGGCAAGGGCAGGGAAGCATGTCCCAATTGCGTGGCGATGCCGCCGGTCATCGGCGCGAGATGCGAGAGCACGTCCCGCGCCTCGGTGACCAGCACCGCGCCGTCCTTGAGCAGCTTGTTTGCGCCTTCCGCGCGTGGATCGAGCGGCGAGCCTGGCACGGCGAAGACGACGCGGCCCATCTCGGCTGCAAGCCGCGCGCTGATCAGCGAGCCCGACCGCATCGCCGCTTCCACCACGACCAGACCGTGGGCAAGGCCGGCGACGAGCCGGTTGCGGCGCGGAAAATCGCGCGCCCTCGGCTCCCAGCCGAAGGGCATTTCCGAGATCAGCGCCCCGCCGCGATCGACGATCTCGTCGGCGAGCCGGATGTTTTCCGGCGGGTAGGGCCGGTCGAGTCCGCCCGCATAGGCGGCGATGGTTCCGGTCGGCAGGCTGCCGCGGTGGGCGGCGGTGTCTATCCCGCGCGCCAGTCCCGAGGCAATCGCATAGCCGGCCTCGCCGATCTCGCGCGCGATCATGGCGGCGAACCGCGTGCCCGTGACGGACGCATTGCGGGCGCCGACGATCGACACGACGGGCTTGGCGAACACGGACGTGTTGCCGCGCACGGCAAGAAGCGGCGGGGGCAGGGCGGTACGGCGCAGGGCGGTTGGATAATCCGCCTCGCCGATCGCGACGAAGCGCGCGCCGGCAGCGTCTGCCGCCGCCATCTCCGTTTCCGCCTGGTCGACGCTGACGATCCTTGCCTGCCGCCTCGCGCCCGCACGGCTCATGAGCTCCGGGAGCGCCTCGATGGCTGCCTCGGCCGAGCCGAACCGGTTGATGAGGTCGCGGAAGGTGCCCGGGCCGATGCCGTCGGTACGGATCAGGCGCAGCCAGTTGATGCGCTGGCGCTCGCTCAGGCCTGGGGGTCTTGCCGCCCCGGCCGTCAGGACTTCGACCCGATCCGGGGTTCGGTCCCGGCGACGAGCCTGCCGATATTCGCGCGGTGCTTGACGAAGACGATCACGCTCATGATCGCAAACAGGATCGCCGCATCAACGGTGCCCGTCGCCCACAGGAACAGCGGGACGATGATGCTGGCGACCAGCGCCGCAAGCGACGAGAGGCGCAGGATGAAGGCCACCGCGAGCCACGCGATCGCGAAGACCAGCGCAGCCTGCCAGGAGACGGCGATCAGCACGCCGAGATAGGTGGCGACACCCTTGCCGCCCTTGAAGCCGAGCCAGATCGGGAAGAGATGGCCGAGAAAGGCGCCGAGACCCGCAATGAGCCCGAAACCGGGTCCGAGCATATCGGCGATCAGCACCGCCGCCGTGCCCTTCAGGGCATCGAGCAGCAGCGTCAGCGCGGCGAGCTTCTTGTTGCCGGTGCGCAGCACATTCGTCGCGCCGATATTGCCCGAGCCGATCTTGCGCACGTCGCCGAGCCCGGCGGCGCGCGTCAACAGAAGGCCGAACGGGATCGAGCCGAGCAGATAGCCGAAGGCAAGCGCGAAGAAGACAGTCGTGGAAAACATGATGGTCCGGATTCAACTCAGGCGGAAAACACGATGCGGCCTGAAACCATCGTTTGCAAGACGCGACCGGTCAGGAGCGCGCCCTCGAAGGCGGTGTTCTTCGAGCGCGAGCGGATTTCGCTCTCCCGCACGATCCAGGGCTGGTCGAGATCGACCACCACCAGGTCGGCCGGCGCGCCCGCAGCGAGCGTCCCGGCCTCGATGCCGAAGCGTCGGGCCGGCGCGGCGGTCACGGCGTCGATGACGCGCATCAGCGGCACCGAGCCGTCGTGATGAAGCCGCAGCGCCACCGAGAGCAGCGTTTCGAGCCCAATCGCGCCGGCAGCAGCCTCGGCGAAGGGCAGCCGTTTGGTGTCGACGTCCTGCGGATCGTGCGCGGAGACGATCATGTCGATCGTCCCGTCGCGAAGGGCCTCGACCATCGCGATCCGGTCGGCCTCGGCGCGCAGTGGCGGGTCGAGACGGAAGAAGGTCCGGTACTCGCCGATGTCGATCTCGTTGAGCGCCAGATTGTTGATCGACACGCCGGCCGTCACGTCCGCGCCGTCGGCCTTCGCCCGGCGCATGGCGGCTGCCGACATCGCCGTCGAAATCTTGGCCGCATGGTAGCGCCCGCGCGTCAGCCGCGCGATGGCGAGGTCGCGTTCGAGCGGGATCGTCTCGGCTTCGCGCGGGATGCCCGGCAGGCCGAGCCAGGAGGCAAACAGACCCTCGTTCATGACGCCCGCGCCGGCGAGGTCCGCGTCGCGCGCCTCATGGCTTACGACGAGGCCGAAATCGCGCGCATAGGTCAGCGCGCGGCGCATCACGAGCGCGCTGGCTATGCTGTGACGCCCTTCGGTGAGCGCGACGGCGCCAGCAGCCTGGAGGAGCGCGAACTCCGTCATCTCGCGCCCGTGCAGGCCCTTGGTGATGGCTGCGGCCGGATGGACGTGGACGAGCGCGGTGTCGCGCGCGGAGCGCTGGATGAACTCCACCAGCGCCACGTCGTCGATGACGGGATCCGTGTCCGGCATCATGATGAAGGAGGTGACGCCACCGGCCGCCGCCGCCTGGCTCGCCGACGCGATCGTCTCGCGATGCTCTGCTCCCGGCTCGCCGACATGCACGCAGGCGTCGACCAAGCCGGGGATCACCAGCCGGCCGGCGCAGTCGATGATTTCCGCACCCTCCGGCGCGCCCTGGTTCTGCGCGCCCGAACCGGAAGCCGCGATCCGGCCATCGACGACCAGCACGCTGCCCGCCTCGTCGAGATTGCGCGAAGGGTCGAGCACGCGGGCGTTCTTCAGGAGGATCGGCTTCATGCGGAAGCGCCTCCGGCGGCCGAGCCGTCCCGCCGCGGGTCGAGAAGCGCCTCCATGACCGCCATGCGCACCGCAACGCCCATCTCGACCTGCTGTTCGATGACGCTTTGCGGCCCGTCCGCGATCTCCGACGCGATCTCGACGCCGCGATTCATCGGGCCGGGATGCATCACGAGCGCATCGGGCTTCGCCAGCGCGAGCTTTGCGGCATCGAGGCCGTAATGGCTGAAATACTCGCGCACGGATGGCACGAAGGCGCCCGCCATGCGCTCGCGCTGCAGACGCAGCATCATGACGACATCCACGTCGCGCAGCCCGTCTTCCATGCGGTTGTAGACCTCGACGCCCATCTGCTCGATGCCCGAAGGCAGGAGCGTCGACGGCGCGATGACGCGCACGCGTGCGTCCAGCGCATTGAGGAGCAGGATGTTGGAGCGGGCGACCCGCGAATGGACGATGTCGCCACAGATCGCCACCGTCAGCCGCTCGATGCGGCCGCGCGCGCGGCGGATCGTCAGCGCGTCGAGCAGCGCCTGCGTCGGATGCTCATGCGCTCCGTCGCCGGCATTGACCACCGAGCAGCCGACCTTCTGCGCCAGCAGCGCGGCAGCACCTGCCGAGGAATGCCGGATGACGAGGATGTCGGGCCGCATGGCGTTGAGCGTCATCGCCGTGTCGATCAGCGTCTCGCCCTTCTTCACCGAGGACGAGGCGACCGACATGTTCATGACGTCGGCGCCGAGCCGCTTGCCGGCGAGTTCGAAGGACGACTGCGTGCGCGTCGAGGCTTCGTAGAAGAGGTTGATATGCGTTCGCCCGCGCAGCGTCGATGTCTTCTTCTCGGACTGTCGGGAGATGGCGACGGCGGCTTCAGCCCGGTCGAGGAGCAGCCGGATATCCTGCGGCGATAGCCCCTTGATGCCCAGAAGGTGGCGATGGGGATAGAGGGGAAAGGCCGCCGCGTCGCTCATATTGAGGGGGTGCTATAGGCAAGGCCGGGTGCCTCGGCAAGGCGAAGACGACTTCTGCCCAAATATTTCAGGGGATTGGAACGGTCATGTCATTGTTTGCTGCTAGAAAAGGGTGGCGCTGCTAGACGCGGATTCGGCTGAACGGCGCACTGCGGGGGCAGGGAAGGCAAGGGCTTGGCACACGACATTACGAACCAGACGCCGTCGATGGCGGGCAGCAATGCCTTTCGCGGCGATCCGCTGCTCCTGCAGCTCGGCTCGGGCTTCTCGCAGCCGGTACGCAAGGAGATGGAGCTGCTCGGGCGCTTCGTGCGCTCCGCCGAGGCGCAGGATCTGGCGCGGCTCGCCAACGAGCACACACCGCGCCTGAAGACGCACGATCGCCAAGGCCACCGGCTCGACCAGGTCGAATTCCATCCCGCCTACCACGCGTTGATGCGCCGCTCCATTTCGCAGGGCATTCATTCATCCATTTGGGAAAATCTGGAGGCCGAGTCCGGCAAGCGCCATCAGGCGCGCGCCATGCGTTTCTACCTGACGGCGGGCCTCGAATGCGGTCATCTCTGCCCCGTCACCATGACGAGCGCGGCACTCGCCGCCCTGATGGCGACGCCGGCGCTCTTCCGCCAGTGGGCGCCGCGGGTCACGACACGCAAATACGATCCCGCCCACAAGCCCGCAGCCGAGAAGACCGGCGTCACGATCGGCATGGGCATGACCGAAAAACAGGGCGGCACGGACGTCCGCGCCAACACCACGGTCGCCACCGCCAATGCCGACGGCACGTGGGTTATCACCGGGCATAAATGGTTCATGTCGGCGCCGATGTGTGACGCGTTCCTCGTGCTCGCTCAGGCCGACAGAGGACTGAGCTGCTTCCTCGTCCCGCGCATCCTGGAAGACGGCAGCGCCAACAGGCTCCACTTCCAGCGCCTGAAGGACAAGCTCGGCAACCGCTCCAACGCCTCGTCGGAAGTCGAGATCGACGGCGCGGTCGGCTGGCTGGTCGGCGAAGAAGGCGCGGGCGTGAAGACCATCATGGACATGGTCACGCTGACGCGTCTCGATTGCGCGCTCGGCAATTCCGGCATCATGCGCGCCACCATGGGCGAGGCCGTGCACCATGCGCGCCACCGCTCCGTATTCGGCGCGAAACTCATCGACCAGCCGCTGATGCAGCGCGTTCTGGCCGACCTGTCGCTCGACGTGGCGGCGGCCACCGCGCTCACCTTCCGCCTTGCCCGCTCATTCGACGACGCGGCGCAAAGCCGCGCCGACGCCTCGTTTGCCCGCGCCATGACGCCGGTCGTGAAGTACTGGGTCTGCAAGATCGCGCCGTCGATCGTCTATGAGGCGATGGAGTGCTTGGGCGGCAATGGCTATGTCGAGGAAAGCCCGCTCGCCCGCCACTACCGCGAGGTCCCGGTCAACGCGATCTGGGAAGGGTCGGGCAACGTGATGGCGCTTGATGTGCTGCGCGTCCTGAAGCGTGCACCTGCGCTCTTCGACGAGGTGCTTGCCGGCATTGCGGCCGATCTCGGGCCGCAGTCGCGCGGCACGATCGACGTGCTCAAGGCCGCGCTGCAGGTGGCCAGCTCCGACGAGGGCTCTGCCCGCATCCTGACCGAGCAGCTGGCGCTCGCAGCCGCCGCCGCCGAGCTTCGCCAGCTCGGCGCGGGGCCGATCGCGGATGCCTTCGTCGAAAGCCGTCTTGCCGGCCAGTGGCGCACGACCTACGGCATGCTCGACGCGCGCTTCAATGCACGCGGTATCGTCGACTTGCTCTATCCCGAGGCGAGCTGAGCCGTCACGGCCAGCACAGCCGGGATCGTGAAGAACGACAGAGCCGTCTGCAGCGTGGTGATCGCAGCGTAGAGTTCCGCATCGCCGCCGAGCTGCTTGGCAAGCAGATAGCCGTTCATCGCCGTCGGGACGGCTGCGCAGAGCGTCAGGTAGAGAAGCTGGTCGCCCGACAGACCCAGCGCCATGGCGATCGCGACGAGAACGGCCGGGAACACGATGAGCTTCAGGATCACGGGAAGCCAGAGGCTGGCACGCGTGGTGAAGAGATCCCCCGGCCGCAGGCCCGCACCGATCGCAACAAGGCCGAGCCCCAATGCGGCATTACCGATCAACATGAGTGTCTGGTTCAGTGGCGCATAGAGCGTTCCGAAACTCAGGCGCAGCCCGATTGCGATCAGGATCGCGATGATGAAGGGGTTTGTCACGACCTGCCGCAACACGTTGCCGAGCGCCATGTCCCGGCCGGCGAAATAGGAGATGACGGAAACCGACGCGACGTTGATCGGCACGATGATGACCGCCATCACAAGCGCCACCACCGCCGCTCCGACCGTCCCGAACAGGCTTTGGGCAATCGCAAGCGCCATGAAGCCGTTCCAGCGGATGGAACTCTGGAACATCGACGAGAACTCGCGCCTGTCGGCAAGGCCGAGATTGCGCACCGGGACCCAGATCGCGACGCTGAGCGCGATCATGAGTGCGAGAGCCACGAGAAGCGTCACCATCATCGTATCCAGCGTCAGCCCCGAGAAATCCGCGTTGAGCACGGTGACCAACAGCAGGGTTGGGTAGAACACCCAATAGGAGAGCTGGTCGATGCCGCCCCAGCCTGCATCTTCGACCCATTGCAGCCGCCGCAGCGCCACGCCGAGGAAGACCAGCAGGAAGATCGGGAGACTGCTCTCGAAAACGGCAAGCATGACGCGGGTCCGGTTATGTCGGCTCCCGCCTTACGTGTGCCGCCTCTCTCTGTAAACGGCTGGTTCAATGGTCCAGTGAAGATCCCTCCGTAAGGAAATCAGACACTTAACGTCTCGTTAACCTTAACAAAGGGTTTACGTTGCCGTGGCGGTGCCCGAAGTCCACTTTGGCTTCAGGAGATCATGTTCATGCGCTCGATCCTGCTCGCCGTGTTGGCATTCCACTGGGCCTTGTTTCTGGGCGCGACCGCTGCAGCCGAGCTGATGGCGACGCCGCTGGCGGTCGAGGGCGGCCGCGCGGCGATGTCACTGCTGCTCGCCGCTGCGTCCTCCGTTTCGGCAACGCTGTTCATGGTGCTGGGGGTCGAGTGCGTCGTGGCGCAGGGCCAGCGCCGTGTTCCTCGTGAAGACGTCTTGTCCTTCTCGTTCGCCGGTGCCGTCGTGCTCCTGACCTTCGAGACGGTGCTTCGTGGCCCGGTCGAGATCGGCACGGGACTGGCAGCACCTTTGGCGGCGCTTGCGGGCAGCTACGCCGTGTTCCGGCTGGAGATCGCGCACCAGCGCCGGCTCGAGGCCGTCAATGATAACAAGTCCTTCGGCGCACGCCTGATGGCGGCCGGAGCAGGGCGGCTCGCCACCATGTGCGCCTCTCCAGAATCCACCGGCCAAAGGCCCCGAATGGAGATGCTTTGATGCGCTATATCCTGATCTTCTGGGCCCTGCCGGTCGGCGGCCTCGTCGCCTGGATGCTGCTTGCATCGCAGGACATGAGCGGCGGGCTCTTCTTCCTGTCCCGCGCGATGTACGACTTCGTTTTCCAGACCTACGGCAATATCCTCGGCATCGACCCCGAGACGATCCCGCCGCTGGTCGTGCGCGCTCTGGTCGTCGATACCTTCCTGATCTTCGGCATCCTCGCCTTCCGCCGTCGCCGCGAGATCGCCGCGTGGTGGCGCGCCAGGCGCGAGATCACGGCTCAAGTATTGCCTGCAGCCGGTCCAGTACACCCTGCAGAATAAAGGCGGCCGCCGCCGAATCGATGCGGTCGGCCCGCTTGGCGCGGCTGACATCCATCGAGATCAGCGCGCGCTCGGCCGCGACGGTCGAAAGCCGCTCGTCCCAGAGCACATAAGGCACGTCGCGCAAGCGCATGAGATTGCGCATGAAAGCCCGCGTCGCCTGCACGCGCGGCCCATCGCTGCCGTCCATGTTGACGGGCAGCCCGACGGCGAGCGCCTTCACCTGATCGCGGTCGAAGGCGGCCAGCAGAGCCTCGGCATCCTGCGTGAACTTCTTGCGCGTGATGACCGGACGCGGATTGGCGAAGGAAAACCCGCGATCGGAAACGGCGAGCCCGATCGTCTTGGTGCCGAGATCGATGCCCGCCAGCGTTCCGCCGGCGCAGATTACGCCAAGATCCGTCATCGCAACTTCGCCCAAAGGCCATCTCCCCGCCTGCTTTGACATCAGGGATGGCCGTTCTATGTTCCCGGCGCAATCGCCCCAGGGAGAAAACGCTCATGAAAATCACGTGGTACGGTCACTCGGCCTTCCGGATCGACGCCGGCAGCGCGCACATCCTCATCGATCCCTTCCTGACCGGCAGTCCGTCCTGGGACAAGGGCTGGGAAGGCCCCGCCGAAGGCATCACGCACGTGCTGCTGACGCATGGCCACAACGACCATGTCGGCGATGCCGCCCTGATCCTGAAGAAGACCGGCGCGATGCTGGTCGCCAATTTCGAGCTCTGCATGTTCCTCGTCGGCCAGCACGGCGTCGATCAGAACAGGATCAATCCGGGCAATTTCGGCGGAACGGTCGATTGCGGGGGCTTCACGACGACCTTCGTGCCGGCATGGCACTCCTCGTCCTTCGGCGGAGAGGGCGGCCTCAACACCTATCTCGGCAATCCGGCCGGCCTGGTGCTGCACTTCCCCGATGAGAAGACCGTCTACCACATGGGCGATACCGACATCTTCGGCGACATGGCGCTCATCAACGAGCTGCATCAGCCGCAGATCGGGCTCGTGCCGGTCGGCGACCGCTTCACCATGGGCGGCGCGGTCGCGGCACTTGCCTGCCAGCGCTTCTTCAACTTCGAGGCGGTCGTGCCCTGCCATTTCGGCACCTTCCCGATCATCGATCCGGACGCCGGCAAGTTCGTCGAAGGCATGAAGGGCAGCGCGACCAAGGTGCTGACGCCGAAGATCGGCGAAGCTTTCGACGCCTGATCAGGCGAGATCGGTTGCCGCGAAATCCGTGCCCTTGTAGAGGATCGCCAGGGCACGGTTCTTCGCGCAGGCATAAGTCAGGCAGTCGGCGAGATTGAGCCGCGCCTTGGTGCCGCGACCCTTGCCATAGGCGGCGAACGCGCGAACGGCGGCCTCGCCGTCTGCAAGGTCGATGGACTCGATCCGGGCTCCAAGCTCCGCCAGCAAATCCATGATGACCTGGTAGGAGCGTTCAGGCCGCTCCTGGTACATGGTCGATAGCCTCATGGTACCCTCCAGGATCACCAAAGGTGACGTCACGATCTGCGCCGACTGCCTGGCTCTTGCCAGCAGATCGAGATGATCATCTTCCTCGCAGATGATCGAGATGATCGCCGAGGTATCGACGAACATCAGTCGTCCATGCCCCACATTGCATCGATCTCGGCCTTGGTCATGTCGCGACCTGGCTTCCGACCCCTCGTGAAATCGTGGATTATGGCGTGGATGCGCGCCAGCTTTTCCGGCTCGATTTCTGCTGCCGCCGGCAGGTGCTCGACTGGCGCCGCCCGCCCGAGCTCCGCCTCCAGCGCACCCACCACGGCCTCGGCCACCGAGACGCCTTTGCGCTCGGCAAGCTTTTCGGCCAGTTCCTTCGCCCTCGGGTCGCGGATGTGCAGGTTCATGGACGGTCTCCATCCTCGTGGCATTCAAGATAGGCGATCGCGCGGAAACGCGCCAGACGAGCGTCGCGGTTGCACGCGGCGGATGGCCCGGCTATAGCCGCGCAAAGCCTTTCATTCCGCCATCTGGAGCCGGCCATGTCCGTCGACCTCGCCACCGTAAAGCGCGTCGCACGTCTCGCGCGTATCGCCGTCACCGATGAGGATGCCGAGCGCATGACCGGCGAGCTGAACGGTATTCTTGGCTTCGTCGAGCAGCTCGACGAGGTCGACGTGTCCGGCGTCGAGCCGATGACGTCGGTGATCCCGATGGAGATGCGCAAGCGCGAGGACAGGGTCACGGACGGCAGCAAGGCCGAGGACGTCGTCGCCAACGCGCCGGCGACCGAAGACCATTTCTTCCTCGTTCCGAAAGTCGTGGAGTAGGCAGTGCAACTGACGATCGCGGCCGAGACCCCGCTTCAGGACGACGTGCGCGTCATGGTGGCGGAGCTGAACGCCTACATGATCCCGCTGACGCCGCGCGAGTTCCAGTTCCAGCTGACCGTGGAGCAGATGGCGGAGCCTTCCGTCACCGTCCTGGTCGCCCGTGACGAAGCGGGCAGGGCGGTCGGCATGGGGTCGCTCAAGGCCCATGATGAGAACCTCGGCGAGGTCAAGCGCATGTACACGCTGCCGAGCGTGCGCGGCCAGCGCGTCGGCTCGCGCATTCTTCAGCGCATCGAGGCGCTTGCCACCGAGAAAGGCCTGAGCCGCCTCGTGCTCGAGACCGGCGAGGCGCCCGGCTTCGAGGAGGCGTGGCGCGTCTATGAGCGCGGCGGCTTCACTGTTTGTGGCGCGGTGCTCGACTATCCGGACTCCGGCTATTCCCGTTTCTATGAGAAGATGCTCACCCGATGACCGACCTGACCCGACTGACGATCGCTGAGGCCCGCGAGGGTCTGACCGCCCGCGACTTCACTGCGGTGGAGCTTGCCGACGCCTATGTCGGCGCGATCGAGGCCTACAACGACACCTTCAACGCCTATGTCGCCGTAACGCCCGACAAGGCGCGCGAGATGGCGCGGCAGTCAGACAGCCGCATCGCGTCCGGCGCGGCCGGTGCGCTCGAAGGCATCCCTCTCGGCATCAAGGATTTGTTCGCGACCGAAGGCGTCCACACCCAGGCCGCAAGCCACATTCTCGATGGCTTCGAACCGCGCTACGAATCGACCGTCACGGCCAATCTGTGGGCCGACGGCGCCGTCATGCTGGGCAAGCTCAACATGGACGAGTTCGCGATGGGCTCTTCCAATGAGACATCCTATTACGGTCCGGTCGTGAACCCGTGGCGCGCGCGCGGCGACAATAAGCAGCTCGTGCCCGGCGGCTCGTCGGGCGGCTCGGCTGCCGCGGTTGCCGCATGGCTGTGCGCTGGCGCGACGGCCACCGACACTGGCGGCTCCATTCGCCAGCCGGCCGCGTTCACCGGCACGGTCGGCATCAAGCCGACCTATGGCCGCTGCTCGCGCTGGGGAACCGTCGCCTTCGCGTCCTCGCTCGACCAGGCAGGCCCGATCGCCCGCGACGTGCGTGATGCCGCGATCCTGTTGAAGTCAATGGCCTCCGTCGATCCGAAGGACACGACGTCGGTCGACCTGCCGGTACCGGACTATGAGGCCGCGCTCGGGCAGTCGCTGAAGGGCATGAAGATCGGCATCCCGCGCCAATACCGTGTCGACGGCATGCCTGACGAGATCGAGGCGCTCTGGCAGCAGGGCATCGCCTGGCTCAAGGATGCCGGGGCCGAGATCGTCGACATCTCGCTGCCGCACACGAAGTATGCGCTTCCCGCATACTACATCGTCGCACCGGCCGAAGCCTCCTCGAACCTCGCCCGCTACGACGGCGTCCGCTACGGCCTGCGCGTGCCGGGCAAGGACATCACCGACATGTACGAGCAGACCCGCGCCGCCGGCTTCGGCCGCGAGGTCAAGCGCCGCATCATGATCGGCACCTATGTGCTCTCGGCCGGCTACTACGACGCCTATTATCTCAGGGCGCAGAAGGTCCGCACGCTGATCAAGCGCGACTTCGAGACGGTCTTCGCCGACGGCGTCGATGCGATCCTGACGCCGGCGACGCCGTCGGCAGCCTTCGGCATCGCCGACCAGGAGATGGCGTCCGATCCGGTCAAGATGTACCTCAACGACATCTTCACGGTCACGGTGAACATGGCCGGCCTGCCGGGCATCGCCGTGCCGGCCGGCCTTGACGCCAAGGGCCTGCCGCTCGGCCTCCAGCTGATCGGCCGCCCCTTCGAGGAAGAGACGCTGTTCCGCACCGCGCACGTCATCGAGCAGGCCGCCGGCCGGTTCGAGCCGGAGAAGTGGTGGTAGCCCCAGGAGCGTTCAATCCAGCCGGCGCCTGCATAGGGCACGCCTGAGCGATGTTCTTCACGCTTGCCAAGATCTTCTGGTTCGTCGTCCAGCCGCTCGGCGCGCTCCTGGTGCTGCTCGTCCTGGCCGTCATCGCGCTTCTGGTCGGCTGGCGCAGGATCGGCACGAGCCTCGTTGTGCTTGCCCTTCTGGTCACGTTCGTCTCCGGCTGGACGTCGCTCGGTGCACTGGCGCTGCATCCGCTGGAAGACCGTTTTGAGCGACCGAGTTCACCGCCCGATGACGTTGCCGGCATCATCGTACTCGGCGGCTTCTTCGAGGGCGCGATCAATCTCGCGCGCGGCGGCTACGAACTGAACTCTTCGGCCGACCGCATCGTCGAGGCGGCCGTACTAGCCCGCCGCTACCCAGAGGCACGGGTCGTGGTGACGGGCGGCAGCGGCTCCCTCCTGCTGGACGGCGAGGCCGATGGGGCCACCGCGCCGCGGCTGCTTGAGGCGCTCGGCATCGGTCGCGAGCGCATGGTGCTGGAAGACCAGTCGCGCGACACCTACGAAAACGCGCTCTTCACACGCGAACTTGTCGAGCCGCAGGAGGGCGAGACCTGGCTGCTCGTCACCTCGGCGTTCCACATGCCGCGTTCGGTGATGCTGTTCCGCCGAGCCGGCTTCGACGTCGTGCCGTGGCCGGTTGACTACCGGACGACTGGCGAGGACACGCTCGGGCTGAGCCGTAACAACGTCGTCCACACGCTGCAGACGACGGGCCTGGCCTTGCGGGAGTGGATCGGGCTTGTCTCCTACCGGGTCACCGGGCGCACCGACGCGATCCTTCCGCCTCGGGAATGAGACTAACGACTGCCCGGAAAAAGCCGCATGTGCTGCTGGAAGGTTACTGTTGGTCATCCGCCAACTCACTGATTTCATTGACTTGAGGCTTATGGCGCTTTGACACAGGGTGGTTGTCGCCACCTTTCGGCCCCATTTCGGTGTTGCTCGACCGCCCAGCGTTTAGTATCCAGCCCTTGCGGCGAACGAGTTTTTCCAAATCGAAACGTTCGCACGGGGCGCAACAAGAACGGACATCATGGACGACAGCGTTCAGAAATCCTGCTGGGGCGTGACCGCCAAGGCAGTGATCGGTTTCGCCGGCCTCATTCTTCTGGCCTGGCTTCTCGCTGGCGGTGAATCCGCCGCTCTGGTGGCAGCACGCTGACTCCCAAGAAGAGCTGCACCGAGTTCGAAAAGGCAGGGTTCGTCCCTGCCTTTTTCGTTTTTGGCCTCCGCTCCTGTCGCCGCCGCGCCATGGCATGTCGGGGCTGCGCTTGCAGCGGCGCCCCGCGACGCCGATGATGGCGGGCATGTTCCTTTCGGTCTTCGACCTCTTCAAGATCGGCATCGGCCCGTCGAGCTCCCACACCATGGGGCCGATGAGCGCGGCCGCCCGTTTCCTCGACGAGATCGCCTCGGGCGACTGGCCGCGCCCCGCCGGCGCCAGGGTCGCGCGGTTGCAGGCAAGTCTCCACGGCTCGCTTGCCTTCACCGGCATCGGCCACGCAACTGACCGAGCCGTCATCCTCGGTCTTGCCGGGGAGAAGCCTGACACGGTCGATCCCGATCGCGCAGAAGCGCTGCTGGCCGAGATTGCTGCGGCGAAGATCGTCGCGCCGGATGGCCATCCACCCTATGCCTTCGATCCGACCGCCGATCTCGTTTTCGACCGCAAGCAGCCGCTGCCGGGTCACGCCAACGGCATGAGCTTTTCCGCGCTCGATGCGGACGGCCGGGTGCTTCTTCGCCGCGTCTATTACTCCATCGGCGGAGGCTTCGTCGTTTCTGACGAGGAACTACAACGCCTCCAGCAGCGGGGACCGGAAGGGCAGGCCGGCGACGTGCCGTTCCCCTTCGGCAACGCGAAGGAGATGCTGGCGATGGCGGCGGCGAGCGGGCTCTCTATCGCGGCGATGAAGCGGCAGAACGAGGAGACGCGGCGCACGCGCCGCGAACTCGACGCCGGGCTCGACGCCATCTGGGAGGCGATGACCGGCTGCATCGAGCGCGGGCTTGCTCAGGAAGGCATCATGCCCGGCGGCCTCAGGGTGCGTCGGCGCGCCCGCGCCATCCACGACAAGCTGGAAGAGGAACTGCGGCTCAATCGCCCGAACCCGCTACTCGCCAATGACTGGCTCTCCGTCTACGCCATGGCCGTCAATGAGGAGAACGCCGGCGGTGGACGGGTCGTCACTGCGCCGACCAACGGCGCGGCCGGCGTCATCCCTGCGGTGCTGCGTTACTGGCTGCGTTTCCACATCGACGCCGAACGCGACGGTATCCGCGACTTCCTCCTGACGGCCGCCGCCATCGGCGGCATCATCAAGCACAACGCGTCCATCTCCGGTGCCGAAGTGGGCTGTCAGGGCGAGGTCGGCTCCGCATCCGCCATGGCGGCCGCCGGCCTTTGCGCCGTCATGGGCGGATCGCCGGCGCAGGTGGAAAACGCAGCCGAGATCGCGCTCGAGCATCACCTCGGCATGACCTGCGATCCGGTCGCTGGCCTCGTCCAGGTGCCCTGCATCGAGCGCAATGCACTGGGCGCGGTGAAGGCGGTGACCGCCGCCTCGCTCGCCATGAAAGGCGACGGCACCCATTTCGTGCCGCTCGACGCAGCGATCGAAACCATGCGCCAGACGGGGCTCGACATGAACGAGCGCTACAAGGAAACGAGCCTCGGTGGCTTGGCAGTGAACGTGGTCGAGTGTTGAGGGAGTGAATAGTGAGGAGTGAGTAGTGCGTAGGAGGAAAGCCGCTGGCTGCGTTGCCCGCGCGCCGACGGACCACTTGCTACTGACGGATTACTCCTCACTATTCACCACTCACTCTCCCCATCCGATTGACCTCCTGCGACCCTGCGCCTAGGTCTCGGCCATGGCTCTTCACATGCTCAAGCTCTGCGTCGGTGCGGAAAGCGTCGAGGATCTGGAAGACTGGATCCGCGAGCGCTATCGGCGCGCCGGCGGCTCAGGCCCCGTGCCGGAGCACATTCACACCACCCGAATGGTTCCCAAGCGCGTCGACGAGCTGACGGCGGGCGGCTCGCTCTACTGGGTCATCAAGGGCGGCGTGCAATGCCGTCAGCGCATCGTCGAGATACGGCCCTTCACCGATGGCGAAGGCATCTCGCGCTGCGACCTCGTGCTCGATCGTGAGGTCGTTCGGACGGCATGGCAGCCGCGCCGGCCATTCCAGGGCTGGCGCTATCTCCTGGCTGACGACGTGCCGGCCGATCTCGGCGCGGGCGGCGACGTGGCCGACCTTCCGGCCCCGCTTCGTCGCGAGCTCGCCGAACTCGGACTGCTGTGACCGCCTGCCGGCCTTGCAAGGCCCGGCGGAGCGCCACATGTTTCCCGTCATGAGCGAGCGCAAGACACCCGCCCCGATCAACAACCAGCCGACGACGGCCAAGCCAGCGAGCGGGGCAGGGGAGGTCGCAGCCTTCCTCAAGCAGGCCCGCGCGCTTGCGACCGGAACCCCGGCGCCGGGCGGCAAGGGCCGCCTGGTGCTCGCACTCGACGCCACCATGAGCCGCCAGCCCACCTGGGACCTTGCCTGCTCGCTCCAGGCCGAGATGTTCGACGCGGTCGGCAAGACCGGACGGCTTGACGTCCAGCTCGTTTACTTCCGCGGGTTCGGTGAATGCCGCGCCTCGCGTTTCGTGTCGGACACGGCCGAGCTGAAGGACCTGATGGTCAAGATCGATTGCCGGGCCGGCCACACCCAACTCGGCAAGGTGCTGGCGCACGGCCTTAAGGAAACCAGGCGCGAGAAGGTCAACGCGCTCGTCTATATAGGCGACGCGATGGAGGAGGAGATCGACGACCTTGCCGACAAGGCCGGACGTCTCGGTCTCGCCGGCACGCCGGTCTTCGTGTTCCAGGAAGGCTCCGACGCAACGGCCGAGCGCGGCTTCCGCGAGATCGCACGCCTGTCACGCGGGGCTTGGTTCCGCTTCGACCGTTCGGCTGCCTCAACGCTCGCCAATCTGCTTTCGGCCATCGCCGTCTACGCCACCGGCGGCTTCACCGCGCTTGAAAGCCGGGGGCGCCGCGAAGACCGGATGCTGATCGAGCACTTGCGCGGCGGCCGATGACCTTCATCCTCGTCATCGCCGCGACCTTCCTCATCCTCGGCCTCGTGGCGCTCGCCTTCGTGAGGCTGGATGCGACGCGGCTTGCCGGCGCGCTGCGCCTCGTCGGGCCTCTGGTGCTGGGCGTCTTCGGCGTCGGAATGATGGTTGCCGGACGCGCCGGTCTCGGCGGGATGCTGATCTCGGGCGCGCTGGCGTGGTTCATGTCGAGCCGGGTGGCGCGGCGGGCGCGTCCGACGCCGGGGCAGCGCTCATCGGTCAGGACGGCGGCGCTGGAGATGGAACTCGACCATGACAGCGGCGGCTTGTCGGGGGTCGTTCTCGCCGGCCGGTTCGAGGGGCGGGAACTCGCCCATCTCGACCTCGAGGAGTTGCTGGTGCTGCGGGCCGATCTTCAGTCCGACCCCGAGAGCATCCAGCTTCTAGAGACGTATCTGGACGGCCGTTTTCCCGTCTGGCGCGGAGACGCGCAGCGCGATGACGGCGTGGGGGAGGGCCCCGCGCCGCGAGCGGGAGGCATGAGCCAGCAGGAGGCCTACCAGGTCCTTGGTCTTGAAGCGGGGGCGAGCGCGGCCGAGATCCGCAAGGCCCATCGCCGCCTGATGCAACGCCTGCATCCCGACGTTGGCGGTTCCTCGTTTCTCGCTGCGAGGATCAACGAAGCCAAGGACGTTCTGCTGTCCGGTCACGGTTAATACTCCCCCTGCACGCTTATACCCAAGCCGGTCGCCCGGCGCTTGCTCACATCTGCTCCGCGAAGCAATCGATCTTCTGGCGCTTCAGCGCCGTGCAGGCTGCCCAGGCCTCGTCCTTGGAAGCGAAGCCGCCGAAGCGAGCCCGCACATAGTCCACGCCGTTGCGGTTGAAGGGCACGGTGAACGGCGATGCGTTTGCGAGAGCCGGGCCGCCATTGCTCTTGATGCGCGACAGCACCTGGAGCGCTTCCTGCTGCGAGCCCACCGAAGCGACCTGCACGGCCCAGCCGGCGGGAACGGAGGAGGTCGGCATCGGGTCGACGCCAGGATTGCCGCCACCGACCGGCACGGCCGGCATTGGCGGCGCGAAACGCTCCGGGACCGGCGCATAGGCGTTCGACGTAGGAGCCTGCATGACTTCGGCGCGCCGCTCGATCGGAGCCGGCATGGGAGCCGAGACGGCCGCCTGGACTGGGGCCTGCGGCGCGTAGGCCATCTGCGGCTGCGGCTGGACGGGCTCGGTCACCGGCTGCTGCGGGCGGAAGGAAGGAGCCTGCACGCGCTCGGGAAGGGCGAAGGCGGTCGCCGTGCGGGCGGCCGTGCCCTGAGTGACGGCGCCGCGCGCCACCAGCATCGGGTTCGACCGGGTGCGCGAAGCGCGCGGCAGGTGCTCGCGGATCAGGTCGGCCATGTGGTTGTCGCGGCTGGCGCCGGACTGGCCGCCCATGACGACGGCGACGAGGCTGCGGCCATTGTCGCGAACCGACGTCACGAGATTGAAGCCGGACGCGCGGATGTAGCCCGTCTTGATGCCGTCAACGCCGTTGACGCGGCCGAGCAGCCGATTGTGGTTGCCGAAGCGCTGCTTGCCGAAGGTGAAGGAGCGCGTGTTGAAATAATTGTACTGCTGCGGGAAGTGCTCGCGGATCGCGTAGCCCAGCACAGCCATGTCGCGCGCCGTGGTCACCTGCTCCGGGTTCGGCAGGCCGTGCGCGTTGCGGAAGGTGGTCGAGGCCATGCCGAGCTGGCGCGCCTTGTTGGTCATCATGCGGCCGAAATTCTGCTCAGAGCCGCCGAGGAATTCGCCGACTGCCGTCGCCGCGTCATTCGCCGACTTGGTGACCAGCGCGAGGATCGCCTGCTCGACGGTGATCGTGGACCCGGCGCGCACGCCGATCTTCGACGGCGCTTCGGCAGCGGCCTTGGCCGAGATAGGAATGCGCGTGTCCTTGGTGATGCGGCCCGCTTCCATGGCCTCGAAGACCAGGTAAAGCGTCATGATCTTGGTGAGTGACGCCGGGAACCGCCGGGCATCCGCATTGCGCGAAAAGAGCACCTGGCCCGTATTCGTATCGAGCACATAGGCGGCGTAGCGTTCGTTCGCCGAAGCCTGCCCGGTCTGACCCAGACTGATGGCCACGACCATGACGAGGGCCCAGACCAGGCCTTGAACGAAGCGCATCTGCAGTACCGCTGACGCCTGACGCATAACTTCACCTTCGATCTTGTTCTTGGGTTCGCACATCGCGACGACCTTCCCCGCCGCACCGTTGGAAACGATAAGGCTGGCCGCGTTACCAATCCGTTTATGGTAAGCGGAAGGTTCACGAATTCGCTCGATTTGAGGTCACTCCCGGGCCGCTGCGGGGAGCGCGAGCGGACGCTCCGTTGACGTTCCGTGGCGCGAGGCATAGCTTCATTGCAGCGCACAATCGTAGCCGGCTTCGCGCCGCCGGAACTCTCGGGGAAGAGCATGGACGACGTCAGCCAGGCCAGCCGCAAGGTTCTCGAATCGGGACTGGCAAGCGCAGCGGCGATGAGCGAGAAACTTGGCGTCATCACGACGGAGGCTGGCGAGTTCGCCCGCCACGGCGCCAAGCGCACCTCGCAGCTTGTCGAGGCCATCACAGCTGCCGGCACTCCGGACGCGGCGCTGAAGCTGCAGACCGATTACGCCCGCGAAACCTGGCAGGCCTTCGTGTCGCAGGCCGCGCGCATGACCGAGCTCTACGCAGAACTCGCGCGTGATGTTTACCAGCCTTTCGAGACCACCCTGTGGCGCGGCAGGTGAGGGCAGGACCGTCCCGCCCGTCGCCGGCTGGTGGCCGGCCGCTCACGTTTTCGGGAGCACCCGATAAGCTCGGGCGAAAAGTCGGTGCGCTTGGCCATACTCGTGTTGCCACCGTCCAGGCGGGGCTTAAAATCTTCGCAATGACGCCTACATGCTATGTCCACGACGGGGCGATTTCTCCCAAAATAGGACGGCAGGAAGCGATGCTGGCCATGGCCGCACGAATGCAGAATGACGAAGGTGACGGGGACGGTGGCGGACCCGGTCGCGGGACCGCTGTCATCACCAAGACGCGGACCAAGACCAAGAAGCCGAACCTCTACCGCGTCCTGCTTCTCAACGACGACTACACGCCGATGGAGTTCGTCATTCACGTCCTCGAACGCTTCTTCCAGAAGAACCGGGATGAGTCGACGCGCATCATGCTTCACGTCCACAATCACGGCGTAGGGGAGTGTGGCGTCTTCACCTATGAAGTCGCCGAGACGAAGGTCACGCAAGTGATGGATTTCGCCCGACAGCATCAACATCCGCTGCAATGCGTGATGGAAAAGAAATGAGGTTCTGAATGCCTTCATTCTCGCAGGGTCTCGAACGGGCGCTCCACCAGGCGCTTACCTTTGCCAACGAGCGGCACCATGAATATGCGACGCTGGAGCACCTGCTTCTCGCCCTGATCGAGGACCAGGACGCAGCCGCTGTCATGCGCGCCTGCAACGTCAACATCGATGAGCTCAAGCGCACCGTGCTGAACTACATCGACAGCGAACTCGACAATCTGATCACCGGCTACGACGAGGATTCCAAGCCCACGACCGGCTTCCAGCGCGTCATCCAGCGCGCCGTGATCCACGTTCAGTCCTCCGGCCGCGAGGAAGTCTCCGGCGCCAACGTGCTCGTCGCCATCTTCGCCGAGCGCGAGAGCCATGCCGCCTACTTCCTGCAGGAACAGCAGATGACCCGTTACGACGCGGTCAACTACATCTCGCACGGCATCGCCAAGCGTCCCGGATCGTCCGAATCGCGCTCGCCACGCGGCGCTGAGGACGAGCAGGCAGCCCAGGCCCCCGGCAACGAGGCCGAGGAGGGCGGCAAGAAGAAGCAGCAGGACGCGCTGACGGCCTACTGCGTCAATCTCAACGCCAAGGCCCGCGCCGGCAAGATCGACATCCTCATCGGCCGCGAGACCGAGATCAACCGCACGATCCAGGTGCTGTGCCGCCGGTCGAAGAACAACCCGCTCTATGTGGGTGATCCGGGCGTCGGCAAGACCGCGATCGCCGAAGGCCTCGCCAAGCGCATCGTCGATGGCGACGTGCCGGAAGTGCTTCTCGACGCGACCATCTTCTCGCTCGACATGGGAACGCTTCTCGCCGGCACCCGCTACCGCGGCGACTTCGAGGAGCGCCTGAAGCAGGTCGTCAAGGAACTCGAAGACTATCCGGGCGCCGTCCTCTTCATCGACGAGATCCACACCGTCATCGGTGCGGGCGCGACGTCGGGCGGCGCGATGGATGCCTCGAACCTCCTGAAGCCGGCGCTGTCGTCGGGCGCGATCCGCTGCATCGGGTCGACGACCTACAAGGAGTTCCGCCAGTTCTTCGAGAAGGATCGCGCGCTGGTACGCCGCTTCCAGAAGATCGACGTGAACGAGCCGTCGGTCGAGGACGCGATTGCGATCATGCAGGGCCTGAAGCCCTATTTCGAGGACTTCCACAAGGTCCGCTACACCGGCGAGGCGATCAAGGCGGCCGTCGAGTTGTCGGCGCGCTACATTAACGACCGCAAGCTGCCGGACAAGGCGATCGACGTGATCGACGAGACCGGCGCCTCGCAGATGCTGGTGCCCGAGGCCAAGCGCAAGAAGACGATCGGCATCAAGGAGATCGAGGCGACGATCGCGACGATGGCGCGCATCCCGCCGAAGACCGTGTCCGTAGACGACGAGAAGGTGCTGTCGGGTCTCGAGGCCGAACTCAAGCGCGTGGTCTACGGCCAGGACATGGCGATCGAGGCGCTTTCGTCTTCGATCAAGCTGGCCCGTGCCGGCCTTCGCGAACCGGAAAAGCCGATCGGCTCCTACCTGTTCTCCGGCCCCACGGGCGTCGGCAAGACGGAGGTGGCGAAGCAGCTTGCGACGTCGCTCGGCGTGGAACTCATCCGCTTCGACATGTCGGAATACATGGAGCGGCACACGGTCTCGCGCCTGATCGGTGCGCCTCCCGGCTATGTCGGCTTCGACCAGGGCGGTCTGCTCACCGATGGCGTCGACCAGCACCCACATTGCGTGCTGCTGCTCGACGAGATCGAGAAGGCCCATCCGGACCTGTTCAACATCCTGCTGCAGGTCATGGACCATGGTCGTCTGACCGACCACAACGGCAAGAAGATCGACTTCCGCAACGTGATCCTGATCATGACCACGAATGCGGGCGCGTCTGATCTCGCCAAGCCCGCGATCGGTTTCGGCTCGTCAAAGCGTGACACCGACGACATGGAGGCCATCAACCGCCTCTTCTCGCCGGAGTTCCGCAACCGACTCGACGCGATCATCCCGTTCGGCTCGCTGCCGGTGCCGGTGATCCATCAGGTGGTGCAGAAGTTCGTCATGCAGCTGGAAGCCCAGCTCGCCGAGCGCCGCGTCACCTTCGACCTCGGCGAAGACGCGATCGCCTGGCTTGCCGACAAGGGCTATGACGAGCGCATGGGCGCCCGTCCGCTCGGCCGCGTGATCCAGGAGCACATCAAGAAGCCGCTCGCCGACGAGGTTCTGTTCGGCAAGCTGCGCAAGGGTGGAACGGTCCGCGTCTCGGTCGAGAAGAAGGAGACCGGCGTCACCGGCCTCAAGCTCGACGCGATCGCCGACGACGCGCCGGTCAAGCCGAAGAAGGAAGAGCAGGACAACGCGCCCAAGCGCCGCAAGCCCGCCGCGAAGAAGACTGCTGCGCCCAAGAAGGCGGCTGCCAAGCCGAAGAGCCCGCCCAAGGGTGAGGGCAAGCGCACGATCGTCCCGCAGCTTCCGCGCAAGTCCTGATCTGAACGCATGACAATCGATCGGCGGCCTCCGGGCCGCCGATTGCGTTTCGAGCGGAGGCTGGCCATTCTGGACTAGCAGCCAAGCGTACGGAGTGCCTTTTCACCGGCTGCCCGATCCGTTACTCCCGCTTCGGCATGCAACCTTCCGCAGCGTCGCGACCTGGCGGCGATACCCCGCAATCCACCCGCCACTGGTTCGGCGTCGGCGTCCGCCACGCGCTGAGGCTGCCGGGCCTGATTCTGGCGTCGAGCTTCGTCGGCTTTGCCGCACTTGCCATGCAGGCAGGCCTGCCGCTGTCGCACACGCTCTTCATGTCGGCGCTGATCTGGGCGCTTCCGGCAAACGTCGTGCTGATCGGCGCGATCCTTGCCGGCGCCTCGCTCCCGGCCGCCTTCCTGCTCGTCACTCTGTCGTCAGTCCGGCTGATGCCGATGGTGGTGGCGCTGATTCCCGAGGTGCGCAGCGCAAAGACGCGCAAATGGGTGCTTTATCTGCTCGCCCATTTCGTCGCCGTCACGTCATGGGTGGTGACGCTGCAGAACGTCCGCGACATCCCGCGCGAACGCCGCACGGCCTATTTCTTCGGCCTCGCGCTCATGCTCCTTGGCGTGAACCTGATCGTCGTCGCGCTGGTCTACGCGTTCGCCGGCGACCTGCCGCCGATCGCCTCCGCCGCGCTTCTTCTAATGACGCCGCTCTACTTCCTGACGTCGCTCTGGGGATCGGCGCGAGAGCGCGCGTCCCATGTCGCGATGCTGCTCGGCCTCGTCATCGGCCCGATCCTGCAGCTCGTCTGGCCGGATGGCGCGCTGCTGGCGACCGGCCTTATCGGAGGCGGGCTCGCCTATGGCTGGCACCGGATGAAGCTCAGGGGCGGCCGGCCATGATGACCTATGACTGGATCGATGCCTGGTGGTGGCCGTTCCTTTTTCTGGCCGTGGCGGGCTGGGTCGCGACCGACATCTGGCGCTTCCTTGGCGTTCTGGTCGGCGACCGCATCCGCGACGATTCGGATCTGCTCGTGCTGGTGCGCGCGATCGCGACCGCGCTGGTCGCTGCCGTCATCGCCAATCTCGTCGTCTTCCCGGCCGGCACGCTCGCCGAGGCGCCGGCATTCGTGCGCATCGGCGCGCTCGCACTTGGCTTCGCCGCCTACCTACTGCTCGGCAGGCGGGTGATCGTCGGCGTGCTCGTCGGCGAGGCGGTGCTGATTGCCGGCATGCTCGCCTTCACGGACCTCTAGGCTTCGAGGGCCGCGCGAAGCTTCGCGGCATCGGCGGCGAGCTTGTCCTGTTCTTCCATCTTCCCCGTATGCGGCTTCAGCGCGACGCCTTCGAAGCGCGGGATGACGTGGACATGCAGGTGGAAGACGACCTGGCCGCCGGCGCTTTCGTTGAACTGCTGCACCGTCACGCCATCGGCGTCGAACGCCTTCATCGCAGCGCGGGCGACCTTCTGCGCCGTGCGCATCACGGCCGCGAGGCTGTCGGGGTCGACGTCGAGCAAATTGCGAGCAGGCGTCTTCGGGATGACGAGCGCATGCCCGTCGCCGCGGGGCATGATGTCCATGAAGGCAAAAGTGTCCGCATCCTCGTAGATCTTGTGGGCCGGCAGGTCGCCCCGCAGAATCTTTGCGAACACGTTGCTGTTGTCATAGGCCGCACTCATGCCGGTCTCCCTTGGCTGTCAAGTTCCGGCATAGTCAATCGCAGGGCCGCCATCAACGGCTCAGAACCGGCGCATCACCCAGGAATAGCCATGGCCGAGATAATCGGCCGGCAGCTGGATCAGCGAGGTGACCGTGTCGCGCTCCGGCAGTACGGCGCGGATCTGCGCCAGCGCCTTCACGGCGAGGCCGGGGCTGGGCTCCACCGGTGGCTCGGGCTCCGCGACGGGTGCGGCCGGCGCCGGTTCTTCGATCGACGCGGTCCGCTGGGGCTGCTCCTCGCACAAAGCGACCACGACCGGATAGCTGACGTCGCCATAGGTGCGGATGCGCGCTTCGGCGTCGGCATGGCATGCCGCGACGCTCTCCCAGCTCTGCTCGGGCTGGGCGACGTAATGGCACTGCGTGGCCGCATCGTCGCAGCCGAGGATCGTCATCAGGACAAGGGCAGGGATCATGGCCGTCTCGCTTGGTCTTGAGGCCACTCATGCCCGCATGAGTCGCGCGAAAGCGCGGCACGCGCGTGGCGAAATCAAGATTTGGAGTTCAGTCCTCGCGGCGGAACGGGCTGCGTTCTTCCAGATAGGAGCCGATCGCCTCGACGTCGCGGCGTTCGCGTTCGAGATAGTCGGCGACCGCGTTGCGCAGGCCCGGATGGGCGATGTAGTGCGCGGAATGCGTCGTCACCGGCATGTAGCCGCGCGCCAGCTTGTGCTCGCCCTGCGCGCCCGCCTCCACGACCTTCAGCCCATGCGCGATCGCATAGTCGATTGCCTGATGATAGCAGACCTCGAAATGCAGGAACGGGTGGTCTTCGATGCAGCCCCAGTTGCGGCCGAAGAGGCGCTCGGAGCCTATGAAGTTGATCGCGCCGGCGATCGCGCGGCCCTCGCGTCGGGCGATCACCAGCAGGATATCGTCCGCCATGCGCTCGCCGATCAGCGAGAAGAATGTCCGGTTGAGATAGGGCCGGCCCCATTTGCGCGAGCCGGTGTCGACGTAAAAGGCGTAGAAATCGTCCCAGACGCTTTCGGTCAGGTCGCGCCCGGTCAACCACTCGCAGGTGATTCCATTTTCAAGCGCCTCGCGGCGCTCGCGCCGTAACGCCTTGCGCTTGCGCGAGGCGAGCGTGGCGAGGAAATCCTCGTACGAGCCATAGCCCTCATTGTGGAAATGGAACTGCTGGTCGGTCCGGTGCAGATAGCCCGACGCTTCCAGAACCTCGACGTCCTGCATCTCGGCGAAGGTCACATGGACGGAGGATGAGCCGAGCCGCTCGTTGAGCGTCTTCAGCCCCTCGGCGAGTGCATGCCGGATCGGCTCGCCGTCGAGGTTCTCGTCATGCAGCAGCCGCGGCCCCGTCGCAGGCGTAAACGGCACCGAGACCTGAAGCTTGGGATAATAGCGACCGCCGGCCCTCTCATAAGCATCCGCCCAGCCATGGTCGAAGACGTATTCGCCCTGGCTGTGCAGCTTGACGTAGCAGGGAACGGCGCCGACGAGGCGGCCATCGCCGGTCTCCAGCCGCAGATGCTGCGCGATCCAGCCCGACCGTTCGCTGACGCAGCCGCTGTCTTCCAGCGCCGACAGAAAGGCGTGTGAGATGAAGGGGTTGTAGGGGAAGGCGGACTCTTTGTGGGAACCCGCGAGCCTGTTCCACTCCTCGGGCGAAAACTCGCCCATGCCCGGGCAGATGCGGATGACGAAGCTTTCGTCCCCGCTTGTGTCGCCGCCGCCATCCCGCAAGTCGCTCATCGCATCCTAGATACGGCGGCTATGGTGCAATGCAAGATGGCGGCCGGCGATCAATCCGGCAGGAAGCCCTCGAAAGTCATCTGGTCGGCATGGGCGAAGGTGCGCTCGACCGCAGCCTTGTCGCGTACCGTCCAGGTGATGACCGGCATCGCCAGCGTCTCGCGAACCGTCGTTACGAACCGGTTCGGCAGATCCTGCACATGGAACGACGTGAACGCGATCGGATGGGCCAGCATCGAGAAGTGCTGCTCCAGCTCCTCCGCCGCCTTGCCGTAGGCCGTCAGCCCGCCCGGAATTCTCGGCGCGTCCACCTCGAAGCGGCGGATGTAGCGATGTTCGAAGGACATGATCGCAGCCTTGCCGGCATAGCCTGCAAGATCGCGCGCGACGGCGGCGACGAGATCGTCGTCGCGGCCTTCGACGCCCTTGAGTTCGATCACCATCGGCACGCGCCCCGCGACGAGGTCGAGCGCCTGGCGCAATGTCGGCACCCGCTCCTGCGTGCCGCCGATCGCCATCCGGCGGAGGCTCTCCGCCGTCTCCTCGAAGACGTTGCCCGGCCGGCCAGCAAGCCGGTCGAGCTCGCTGTCGTGGAAGACCACCGGCACGCCGTCGGCCGAAAGATGCACATCGCATTCGATGGCGTAATTGCGCTCGATAGCCGCCGAGAACGCCGCAAGCGTGTTCTCCCAGCGCGTTCTGTTGAGATCGTGGAGCCCGCGATGCGCGATCGGCCGCGCCGTGAGCCAGGCGATGTCGCTCATGATCAGGCCTTGAACTCGACGATGGCTTCGACTTCGACAGGTGCGTTCAGCGGCAGGCTCGCCATGCCGACGGCCGACCGGGCATGCTTGCCGCGCTCGCCGAGCACTTCGGCGATGAAGTCGGATGCGCCGTTTGCGACGAGGTGCTGCTCGGTGAAGTCCGGCGTAGAGGCGACGAACACCGTGAGCTTCACGACGCGCGAAATCTTCTCCAGATCGCCGCCCAGCGCTGCCTTTACCTGCGAAAGAATGTTGATCGCGCAGGCCCGCGAGGCGTCTTTCGCCTTGGCCGTATCGAGATCGCGGCCGACAAGGCCAGTCGCCATCAGCTTGCCGTCGACGAGCGGAAGCTGGCCGGCCGTGAAGACGAGGTTGCCCGTCACTGCATAGGCAACATAATTGGCCGCCGGTGCGGCTGCCTGCGGCAAGGTCACGCCCATGGATGCCAGGCGTGCGTCGATCGTGTCACTCATCGTGTCTTCCTTATCTTCTGTCCTGCCGGTATGGGTCGGGGGCGCAAGGTGCAATCTTTGCCGCGCTTCCGCCACGAAAAAAGACTGGGTTTGCAAGGACCCCTGGAGAATAGCCAATGCGCGTGAAGCGCCTGTGTCACCTCATCGCCGCCTCGACCGTGCTGGCCGGTTTTCCACTCGCCGCCGAAGCCCTGCAGCCGCACCGCGCCGTCTACGATCTGACGCTTGCGCCGGGCACGGGGGGCAGCGCGGTCTCCGGCATTTCCGGCCGCATGGTCTATGAATTCTCCGGATCGGCCTGCGACGGCTACACGGTCAAGTTTCGCTACGTGACGCAGTTCGACACCGAGAACGCCTCGCAGCTCATCGACGAGCAGTCCGAGACGTTCGAGGCCGCCGACGGCTCGACCTTCCGCTTCGACACGCGCTCTTACATCGACGACAATCTCGATCGGGAGACAGTGGGCAGCGCCGCGCCGCGTGAGGGCGGCATCGCCGTCGAGGTCGAGAAGCCGGAGCCCAAGAGCGTCGAGCTCGGCCAGGCAATGTTCCCGACCCAGCACCTCGTCGATCTGATCGAACGGGCAGGGCGCGGCGAGACGTTTTACGAAGAGCAGATCTTCGATGGCTCCGACGGCGGCGAGAAGGTCATGACGACGACCGTCGTCATCGGCAAGCCGACGGATGTCGCCGGCGACGACCCTGAGCGTGAAGTCGTGCTGCCTGCCGGCGAGGGGCGCTACTGGCCGGTCGACATGGCCTATTTCGACCTCTCCGACGCTGAAGCGGGCGGCGAGGAGATGCCGAGCTACCACATCTCCTTCAAGCTGCATGAAAGCGGCCTGACCCGTGGGCTGACGATGGATTACGGCGAGTTCGCCATCGCCGGCAGGCTGGTCGACCTCGAAATATTCCCGCTCGAAACCGGCGATTGCGCCGAATAGGGCTGCAAAGCTTGCGCATGGCGGCAGCAGCGGCTATATGCGCGCCCATTCCACACACGGGCTTTGGGCTTGAGACCGGGAGAAATCCGGCTCCGGCCTCCGGTGGCGAGAGGGAGAATTCCCGAACGCCGATGGTCCGTGGAGGCTAACCGGAAAGGAAAAGAACGATGGCATTGCCTGATATCAGCATGCGCCAGCTCCTCGAGGCTGGTGTCCACTTCGGCCACCAGACCCACCGCTGGAACCCGAAGATGGCTCCCTACATCTTCGGCGAGCGCAACAATATCCACATAATCGACCTGTCGCAGACGGTGCCGCTCATGCACCAGGCGCTCAAGGTCGTGTCCGACACCGTGTCGCGCGGCGGCCGCGTGCTCTTCGTCGGCACCAAGCGTCAGGCCTCCGACCTGATCGCCGAGGCTGCACAGCGTTCGGCCCAGTACTACGTCAACGCCCGCTGGCTCGGCGGCATGCTGACGAACTGGAAGACGATCTCGAACTCGATCGCGCGCCTGCGCAAGCTCGACGAGCTGCTCGCCGGCGAGGGCCAGGGCTTCACCAAGAAGGAGCTCCTGAACCTCCAGCGCGAGCGCGAGAAGCTCGACCGCGCGCTCGGCGGCATCAAGGACATGGGCTCGATCCCGGACCTGCTCGTCGTCGTCGACACCAACAAGGAAGCGATCGCGCTGCAGGAAGCCAAGCGCCTCGGCATTCCGGTCGTCGCCATCGTCGATTCGAACTGCGATCCGGACAAGGTCGACTACCCGATCCCGGGCAATGACGACTCGGCCCGCTCGATCGCGCTTTACTGCGAATTGATCTCGCGCGCTGCCATCGACGGCATCGCCCGTCAGCAGGGCTCGCTCGGCGTCGACATCGGCGCTTCGGCCGAGACGCCTGTCGAGCCTGCGCTCGACGCACCGTCCGAAGAGGCCGGCAAGGCCTGATCCGTCGCCCGCTCGGGCCGGCTGGGTAGAGGGGAAACCCATCATCCGCCGGTCACGAGCGCCGGAGCATTCTGGTCACTGGCGGCGCACCTGGCGTAATCCGGGGTGCGCCGCGACCGTTTTCGAACATGGGAAGAACGAGACGATGAGCATTTCCGCTGCACAGGTTAAGGAACTCCGCGACGCCACCGGCGCCGGCATGATGGACTGCAAGGCGGCGCTGGCCGAGACCAACGGCGACTTCGAGGCAGCCGTCGACTGGCTGCGCAAGAAGGGCATCTCCAAGGCTGACAAGAAGGCCGGCCGCACGGCTGCGGAAGGCCTGATCGGCGTCGCCTCGGCCGGCACCTCGTCCGTCGTCGTGGAAGTCAATTCCGAGACCGACTTCGTTGCCCGCAACGATGCCTTCCAGCAGATCGTCCGCAACATCGCCGAAGTCGCCCTGACCACCGATGGCTCCACGGAAGCCGTCGGCGCCGCGACCTATCCTGGCGGCGAGAAGTCGGTCGTCGACACCATCAAGGACGCCATCGGCACGATCGGCGAGAACATGAACCTGCGTCGTTCGGCCATGCTGTCGGTCGGCTCGGGCGCGGTTGCGACCTACATCCACAACGCGGTTGCCGACAATCTCGGCAAGCTCGGCGTGCTCGTCGCCGTCGAGACGACCGGCAACGCGGATGCAGCGCGCGCCTTCGGCCGCCAGGTCGCCATGCACGTCGCCGCGACCAACCCGCTCGCCCTGACGGCGGAAGAGGTCGACGCCACGGCCGTCGAGCGCGAGAAGGCGATCTACGCCGACCAGGCGCGCCAGTCGGGCAAGCCTGAAAACATCATCGAGAAGATGGTCGAAGGCCGCATGCGCAAGTTCTTCGAGGAGGTCGTCCTCCTCAAGCAGGCTTTCGTGATCAACCCCGACGTGACGGTCGAGCAGGCGCTCAAGGATGCCGAGAAGGACATCGGCGCGCCGGCCAAGATCACCGGCTTCGTGCGCTTTGCGCTCGGCGAGGGCATCGAGAAGGAAACCTCCGACTTCGCCGCCGAAGTGGCTGCTGCGGTCAAGAAGTAACCTTCGCATCATCAAGTGCTTGCGACGGGCGCCGCGTGACATCGCGGCGCCCGTCGTGTATCGAGACTGCCGCTCCAATGACCCGAAAGACTGCCGATGCCCGACCAGCCAGCCTATCGCCGCGTTCTCTTGAAGGCCTCCGGCGAGGCGCTGATGGGTCAGCAGGGTTTCGGCATCGACGTCTCGGTCGCTGACCAGATCGCAGCAGACATCGCCGAAGCGCGCTCGCTTGGCGTCGAGGTCGGCGTGGTGATCGGCGGCGGCAACATCTTCCGCGGCGTGGCGGTGGCATCTGCCGGCGGCGACCGCGTCACCGGCGACCACATGGGCATGCTGGCGACCATCATCAATTCGCTGGCGCTGCGCACGTCGCTGACCAAGCTCGGCGTCGATGCCGTGGTGCTGTCGGCAATCGCCATGCCGGAACTCTGTGAGAGCTTCTCCCAGCGCCAGGCGACCGCCTACATGAACCAGGGCAAGGTCGTGATCTTTGCCGGCGGCACCGGCAACCCCTTCTTCACGACCGATTCCGCGGCGGCGCTGCGCGCAGCCGAGATCGGCGCCGACGCGCTCTTCAAGGGCACGCAGGTGGACGGCGTCTATTCGGCCGACCCGAAGAAGCAGCCCGACGCGACCCGCTTCGAGCGGATCACCCACGAAGAGGTCCTGAACCGCGGCCTCGCCATCATGGACACCGCCGCCATTGCGCTTGCGCGCGAGAATCACATCCCGATAATCGTCTACTCGATCCACGAGAAGGGCGGGCTCGGCGACATCCTGCGCGGCGGCGGCCGCTGCACGGTAGTCTCAGACGCCTGACCGTTTTTCCCCGACCTCATCACCCACACAAGAAACGACCGACGCCAGGAGAACGCCAATGAGCACCGGAGTTGATTTCAAGGACCTGCAGCGGCGCATGGATGGCGCCATTTCGTCCTTCAAGTCGGACCTCGCCTCGCTGCGCACCGGCCGCGCCTCTTCCAACCTGCTCGATGCGATCAACGTGCAGGCCTATGGCTCGTCCATGCCGCTCAACCAGGTCGGCACCGTCACCGTGCCCGAGCCGCGCATGATCTCGGTCTCTGTCTGGGACAAGGCGCTGGTCAGCGCGGTCGATCGCGCGATCCGCGAATCGAATCTCGGCTTCAACCCGATCGTTGACGGCACGAACCTGCGCATCCCGCTGCCCGAGCTCAACGAGCAGCGCCGCAAGGAGCTGGTCAAGATCGCCCACCAGTACGCCGAAAGCGCCCGGGTCGCCGCCCGCCACGTCCGCCGCGACGGCATGGACGCGCTGAAAAAGGCCGAGAAGGACGGGGATATCAGCCAGGACGATTTGCGCGTCTCCTCCGATCGGGTGCAGAAGATGACGGACGACACGATCTCCACCATCGACTCGGCCCTGACCGAGAAGGAAGCGGAGATCATGCAGGTCTGAGCCGGTTCGGACCGCGGCGCGAAAGGAAGCCCGATGGTGACGCCGCCGACCCATGTCGCGATCATCATGGACGGCAATGGCCGCTGGGCGAAGGCCCGGGGCCTGCCGCGCGTCGCCGGCCATCGCGCCGGCGTCGAGGCGCTTCGCCGTACGGTGAAGGCCGCCGGCGACATGGGCATAGGCTGGCTCACCGTCTATGCCTTTTCCTCGGAGAACTGGTCGCGCCCGCCCGCCGAGGTCAGCGACCTGATGGGGCTGCTCAGGCTCTTCGTGCGCAATGACCTCAACCAGCTCCATGCCAGCGGCGTGCGCGTGCGCATGATCGGAGATCGTGCCGGGCTCGATGCCGACATCGCGTCGCTGGTCGAGGAGGCCGAGCGCCTGACAATGGCGAATACCGCCATGAACCTCGTCATCGCCTTCAACTACGGCGCCCGCGACGAACTCGTCCGGGCTGCCCGCACCATCGCGGCGGCTGCCGCTGCCGGCACGCTGTCGCCCGCCGAGGTCGACGCCCGGTCGTTCGGCGCCTTCCTCGACACTGCCTTCATGCCGGACCCCGACCTCGTCATCCGCACCAGCGGCGAGAAGCGCCTGTCGAACTTCCTCCTCTGGCAGAGCGCCTATTCCGAGCTCGTCTTTTCCGATTGCTACTGGCCGGATTTCAATGCCGCGCGCCTCGCCGAAGCCGTCGAGACCTATGCCTCGCGCGAGCGCCGCTTCGGCGGTCTGACGGCGCGAGAAGTGGCATCATGACCGGAGGAGCGCCGCAGCCGGCCAAGGCCTCCGAACTGAGGCTGCGCGTCGCTTCCGCGCTCGTGCTGGCGGGCCTGACGCTCACGCTGACGGCGCTAGGCGGCGTCTTCTTCCGCCTGCTCGCGGCCATCATCGGGGCAGCCATCCTTTATGAGTGGATCACGATGACCCGCTCGCGCATGGATCGAACCCATGTCGTGCTGCTGACGAGCGCGCTCGCGCTTGTCCTGCTCGCGCTTGTGTTCGGCTTCACGATCGAGATCCAGCTGGCGTTGCTCGGCGTCGGAGTCGTGCTCGCCGCCGTCCACGCCAGTTTCGCGCGGCTCGGCGCGTGGGGCACGGTCGGCCTCGCCTATGCCGGCCTGTCGGCCGTTTCGCTCGCCGCCGTGCGCGGGACGGGCGGGGCAGGGCTCATCACCATCCTCTTTCTCTTCGCCGTCGTCTGGGGCACCGACATCCTCGCCTATTTCGTCGGCCGACGGATCGGCGGGCCCAAGCTCGCGCCGAAGGTCTCGCCCGGCAAGACCTGGAGCGGCGCGATCGGCGGCACCATCGCCGGCATTCTGGCTGGCCTCGCCATCTGGGCGTTCGCCGAACCCGTCCACGGGCTTGTCTGGTTCGCCGGCCTCGCCTTCGTCCTGTCGGCGACGGGCCAGATTGGCGACCTCTTCGAAAGCTGGGTCAAGCGGCGCTTTTCCTTCAAGGATTCCTCGCGCCTCATCCCCGGCCATGGCGGCGTGATGGACCGTGTGGATGCGCTCGTCGCGGCAGCTTTCGTGCTCTTCGTGGTCGGCGTCGGCACCGTCGGGCCGCGCGCCGTGGAACACGCCTTTTTCATCGACTGAGCGGCTGGCGCATCACCGCTTGATCTGCGAGACAGGCGCTGAGCATCGCCACGCAAATGCCGGCTTTGCCACGACACTGATGCCGGCAAGGCGATTGGGGTGAGGGTTTGGGCGAATTCCTGGGCAGCATCTTCGGGCTGGACGGCCTGATCCTCGGCACCATCGTGCCGTTTCTCTTCGTCCTCACCGTCGTCGTCTTCGTCCATGAGATGGGCCATTATCTCGTCGGCCGCTGGTGCGGCATCGGCGTGAAGGCCTTTTCCGTCGGCTTCGGCCCGGAATTGATCGGCTTCAACGACCGTCGCGGCACGCGCTGGAAGCTTTCGGCGATCCCGCTGGGCGGCTACGTCAAGTTCCTCGGCGACATGACGGTGACCAGCGAGCCTAACCAGGACGAGATCGAGCAACTGACCGAGCAAGAGCGCAAGCACGCCTTCCACACGCAGCCGGTCTGGAAACGCGCCGCAACGGTCTTCGCCGGCCCCGCCTTCAACTTCATCCTGACGATCGTCGTCTTTGCCGCGATGTTCGGCATCTACGGCAAGTTCGTCACCGAGCCGACGGTCGCCGAAGTGCGCGCCGAAAGCCCCGCTGCCGAGGCTGGCTTCATGCCCGGCGACCGATTCGTGTCGATCAACGGCTCGCGCGTGACGACCTTTGCCGACGTCCAGCGCCTCGTCTCGGGTCGCGCGGGCGACGAGTTGACCTTTGTCATGCTGCGCGGCGAGGAAGAAGTCACGCTGACGGCGACGCCGGAGCTGATGGAGCAGACCGACGCGCTCGGCAACGTGATTCGCCTCGGCGCCATCGGCGTCGTGAACAATGAGGAGATGGGCCAGCCGCGGCTCGTCACCTATTCGCCCGTCGAGGCGATCAGCCAAGGCTTCATCGAGACCGGCTACATCATCCAGCGCACGGGCCAGTTCCTGCAGCGATTCGTGGCCGGCCGCGAGGATCGCTGCCAGCTCGGCGGGCCGGTGCGGATTGCCGAGATGTCGGGCCAGGCGGCCTCGCTCGGCTTTACCTGGCTGGTGCAGCTTGTTGCACTTTTGTCGGTCGGCATCGGTATCTTGAACCTGTTGCCTATTCCCCCGCTCGACGGCGGCCACCTGATGTTCTACGCTGCCGAGGCAGCAATGCGCAGGCCGGTGTCCGAGAGGGTTATGGAAGCGGTCTACCGGGTGGGCGTGCTGCTCGTGATGGGGTTCATGGCCTTCGTTTTCTGGAACGATATTTTCGGCTGCTGAGGGCAGGGGATCGTGGCTTCGCGGCCGGGGGAAATTTGCAAAGCGTTTACCATCATAGGCGTTCGGCGTGACGTGAAAGCCACGGCCAGCCTTTTAGTAAACGCAAATTAACCGGGAGCCTTGCGTGTAGGGTAAATCCGGCTATTACGGTGAGACTTCCTTATCGGGGGCGTTCGGATTTCTCGACGTGGGGACAACGAGAAAAAAGGGTTTCGAGGACCACATGAGGGCCATTTCGCGTTTCAAGAGCGCCGCTTCCGCGGCCGCACTGTCGGCCGGTCTGGTCGTCACGGGGGCAGGTGTCGCAGGCGTTGCCGCGATCTCCGTTGCTCATGCAGCAGTCGTCAACAGCGTCGATGTGCGCGGCAACCAGCGTGTGGATGCCGAGACCATCCGCACCTATGTCGGCATCGCGCCGGGGCGGAACTTCTCCAACGCCGATATTGACGAGGCCGTTAAGCGGCTGTTCGCGACCGGGCTGTTCTCGGATGTCCGCATCAACCAGGTCGGCTCGACGCTGGTGGTCCAGGTGTCGGAATATTCCGTCGTCAACAACGTCATCTTCCAGGGCAACCGCCGCATCAAGGACAACGAGCTGTCGGCCAACACCCAACTCGGCCCGCGCCAGCCTTTCTCGCAGGCTCTTCTCGATCGCGACATCGAGGCGATCAAGTTCGCCTATGGCCGCGTCGGCCGCGACGATACCGAGGTGACGGCGCAGGTGGTCGATCTCGGCCAGAACCGCGTCAACGTCGTCTTCAACATCCAGGAAGGCGGCCGCACCAAGATCAACACGATCGCCTTCGAGGGTAACAGCGCCTATTCCGACGGCCGTCTGCGCGACGTCATCATGACGAAGCAGTCGAATATCCTGTCGTGGCTGACCCGCAACGACATCTATGACGAGCAGCGCGTCCGCGCCGACGAGGAGGCGCTTCGCCGCTTCTACTACAATCGCGGCTATGCGGACTTCCAGGTCCTGTCGTCGGTCGGCACGCTCGACGAGGTCAGCAACGAGTACAACATCGTCTTCACCGTCGATGAGGGCCCGCGCTATTCCTACGGCACCGTCGATATCGAATCGTCCGTGCAGGGCGTCGACACGGCCGACCTCGAGGGTCTCCTGAAGACGCGTCCGGGCGGCACCTACAGCGCCAAGGACATCGAGGATACGATCATCGCGCTGACCGAGCGCCTGGCAGGGCAGGGCTATGCCTTCGCCCAGGTCACGCCGCGCGGCGACCGCGACTTCGCCAGCAACACGATCTCGATCGTCTACATGGTCGACCAGGGCCCGCGCGCCTATGTCGAGCGCATCGAGATCCGCGGCAACACCCG
>VFQU01000179.1_pt1 | contig 70445 bp, 53 predicted proteins | sample 3512311 | NCBI WGS metagenome assembly VFQU01 (sample SAMN10412377, study PRJNA504923) | tailings metagenome | isolation source: Relicate 3 Philex TSF3 active mining site | place: Philippines: Tuba, Benguet | collected 2017-08-29 | reverse complement strand
ATTCGAACCTTCGACCTACTGCTTAGAAGGCAGTTGCTCTATCCAGCTGAGCTATGAGACCTAATACTTTTATATATTTCTTTTTACAATTTCGTCGGGGTGGCAGGATTCGAACCTGCGACCTCCTGGTCCCAAACCAGGCGCGATGACCGGGCTACGCTACACCCCGAGAGCGGAGAGACAGGGACTCGAACCCTGGCGACGGTTACCCGTCGACAGATTAGCAATCTGCTCCGTTACCACTCCGGCACCTCTCCTATTTTTTCAAATTGTAAAAAGAACTTTTTCGTAAAGCGGTTGCAAATGTAATTTATCATTCTATAATTTACAACTATTTCAAACCTTTTTTTACTAATATTTTTAAATTAATTTTAAAAAAGTTCACTATCAACACAGTAGCTCATCAATATTTTTATCTATCAATAAGAAATAAAGATTTATTAAGGATTGAATTCCATAATTTGTAATAAAAGTTTAGATTTGCAAGACAAACAAACAACAATTATTTATGAATAAAAAAGTAGTTATAGTATCGGCTGTCAGAACTCCAATAGGTAGTTTTATGGGAAGTTTATCTTCAGTTACTGCTCCACAGTTGGGTGCAGCAGCAATAAAAGGTGCTTTAGAGAAAATAAATTTAGATCCAAACCTAGTGGATGAAGTTTTAATGGGTAACGTTGTTCAAGCTGGTGTTGGACAAGCTCCGGCAACTCAGGCAACCATTTTAGCAGGTTTACCAAATACAATCCCTACTACAACAGTAAACAAAGTTTGCGCTTCGGGAATGAAAGCTGTAATGCAAGGCGCACAGGCTATTATGAATGGTGACACAGAAGTTATCGTTGCCGGTGGTATGGAAAACATGAGTTTAATTCCTCATTATGTACACATGAGAAACGGTGTGAAATTTGGACCAACTTCATTAGTTGACGGAATGCAAAAAGACGGTTTAACCGATGCTTATGACGGAAACGCTATGGGAGTTTGTGCTGATTTATGTGCAACCGAATACAATATTAGTCGTGAAGAGCAAGATGCCTTCGCTATTCAATCGTATGAGCGTTCGGCAAAAGCTTGGGCAGAAGGAAAATTTGACAATGAAGTTATTCCCGTTTCAATTCCGCAAAGACGCGGCGAACCAATCATTTTTGCTAAAGACGAAGAATTTACCAACGTAAAATTAGACAAAATACCAACGCTTAACGCCGTATTTACTAAAGACGGAACTGTAACTGCTGCTAATGCTTCGACAATTAATGACGGTGCGGCAGCGTTAGTCTTAATGAGCGAAGAAAAAGCGCAATCATTAGGTTTAAAACCTTTGGCTTATATCAAATCGTATGCAGATGCAGCACAAGAACCTAAATGGTTTACAACAGCACCGGCAAAAGCGCTACCAAAAGCATTAGACAAAGCCGGAATGTCAATTTCTGATGTTGATTACTTTGAATTTAACGAAGCTTTCTCTGTAGTTGGGTTAGCTAACGCTAAAATTTTAGGATTAAATAATGACAAAATAAACGTGAATGGTGGAGCAGTTTCTCTTGGACATCCGCTAGGTTGTTCCGGAGCAAGAATTATTGTAACATTAATCAATGTTTTAGAACAAAACAATGCAAAAATAGGTGCTGCAGCTATTTGTAATGGCGGTGGTGGTGCTTCTGCTATAGTGATAGAAAGAATTTAAAAAATTACAAATTACGAATTATGAATTACGAAACAATTCATAATTCGTAATTTACCATTCATAATTGATTTAGATGTTTGCCATTTGTAACCTTGCTATAATTCCTTTAAGAGCCGAACCTAGTGATCGAAGTGAAATTGTCTCACAAGTTTTGTTTGGTGAACATTTTGAAGTTTTAGAAAAACAAAACCAATGGTCAAGAATAAAACTACAATATGATGATTACGAAGGTTGGGTAGATTCCAAACAGTATCAAATTATTTCAGATAAAAGCTATAGTGAATTATCCAAAGACGCTATTATTTTAAATGCGGATTTGGTTGAATATGTTACTAATACCAAAAATATGCTTTTACCTATTCCGCTTGGAGCTTCATTATCTTTTCTGAATCATTCAGATATTAATACTGATGGTTTTGAATTTGAAGGAATGAAAGTCAGTGGAATCAAAGATAAATCCAATCTTATTATTACTGCTTTTCAATACCTGAATTCGCCTTATCTTTGGGGAGGAAAAACACCTTTTGGAATTGATTGCTCCGGTTTTACGCAAATGGTTTATAAACTTAACGGATACAAATTACTTCGTGATGCATCACAACAATCTACTCAAGGCGATGCTTTGAGTTTTATTGAAGAAAGTGAACCGGGAGATTTGGCATTTTTTGACAATGAAGAAGGTAGAATTATTCATGTTGGTATCATTATGGAGAACAATTATATCATTCACGCCAGTGGAAAAGTTCGTATTGATAGATTGGATCATCTTGGAATTTATAATGCAGAACAAAACAGACATACACATCGACTTCGTGTAATCAAGAAAATAATATAAAAAAAACCGAAACTTAGTTTCGGTTTTTTTTATAGTTTAAATCTCTTTCAAGCAAGAAATCAAAATATCAATATCTTCTTTTGTATTATAATGACTAAAAGAAATACGTAAACTTGGTTTCTTTAAATCTTCACCTGTAATCATTTCTGCTAAAACATGTGACGGTTTTTGGCTTCCGCTTTGACAAGCGCTTCCACGAGAAACCGCAATGCCTTTCATATCCAAATTAAACAAAATCATCGCAGTTTTTGCTTCATCAAAAGGCAATAATACGTTTAAAATATTATAAAAAGTAATTGTTCCGTTTTGTTTTACCTTAGAAAAATTTGCTTTCAATTGTTCTAAACAGTACGATTTCAACTCTTCAATATACTTTCTTTCTTCGTCTAAATGTTGATAAGCTAATTCTAAAGCTTTTGCCATTCCGGCGATTTGATGTACTGATTCGGTTCCGGCTCGCCAACCCTTTTCTTGTTCACCACCAAACAATATTGGTTGCAAAACAAATCCTTTTTTTATAAAAGCAAAACCAACGCCTTTTGGTCCATGAAATTTATGTGCGCTTGCTACCAAAAAATCTATGCTCAATTCAGCTAAGTTAATTTCTGTTTTACCAATAGATTGAACGGTATCGCAATGAAACAATATTTTATTTTCATGACACAACTCGCCTATTCTTTTGCAATCATTTATAACACCTGTTTCATTATTTACATGCATCAACGAAACCAAAGTTGGTATTTCACTTTTCAACAACTCCTCAAAATGAACATAATCCAAATTACCATCAGAAAGTGTTTTAATATAGTCAACCTTAATTCCAAACTCTTTCTTTAATGCCTGAATCGTATAAAGTGTCGCATGATGCTCAATCTTTGACGTGATAATTCGTTTAATTCCAAAATCACGGACAGCACTTCTCAAAATCCAATTGGTGGCCTCAGTTGCGCTTGAAGTAAACAATATTTCCGAAGCTTGACAGTGCAAAAGTTTTGCAATGGTTTTTCTTGAACTTTCTATAATTGCTTTTGCACTTCTTCCAATACTATGCGTTGATGAAGGATTTCCATATTCCAGTTGCATCACTTTTACCATTTCATCAATAACTTCTTGTCGAATTGGTGTTGTTGCAGCATTATCTAAATAAACTTTTTTCATGTTGCAAATATAAAAAGTACTATTCCTAAATAAATGATAAAAGATTTATAAATGATACAAAAAACTTTATTTTTGCTTCAAAATATATTTGTAATGAAACGATTATTAGGTCTTTTTATATGTGCGTTTTTTCTAAATGCTTGTGATGATGGTGATTTGGAAGTAGAAAATATTGATTTTTCTGGAGTAAATGCTGAAAAGTGTGGTTCAAAAGATGTTCTTTATAAAATAAAAGGCAGTGAAATGTTGATTTTAGAAATCCCAATGACTACTTTCACCAACGATCAAACTGCTGAAGGAACTCCAATTACAGTTCAACTGTCAGAATCAGGAACACAACCAATTAGAGTGAAATATCGTCAATATAGCGGAACGGTTACTTCAAACAACATTTGTCCAACCATTCCTGATGCTTCACCTGGTTTACTTGAAGAATGGAACGCAACAGCTGGAACGATTCAAATTACTTCAACAGCAATAAAATCGACCAATCAAACTACCGGAGCTACCAAAATTACCGGCTACAGACATTATATCGTTTTTAAAAACATTACTTTCCAAAAACCAAACGGAACACAAACTTATGAAACTTATGTGTTTGGTAATTATAATATCAATATGACACCATTATCTTTAGGATTTAATGATGAAGCTCAAAAAAGTACTTGCGACAATAGAGTTTTTAATATCAGCGGAAGTGAACTCTTAACTTTAAACACTGCTAATTATACCAGTTTATTTGAAAATGCAGAAACATCAACTCCAAGAACCGCTGTAATCAACTCTTCAAATACTTTAACTTATCGATTATTTGATAATGTTGTTACAGATGATTTTCTTTGTACCAATCCGTTGCCTGCAAGTCCTGCTTTGGTTCAAGAATGGATAGCCACAGATGGCGTTGAAAATGTTTCCGGTATTATTGAAGTTACTACTAGTACCAACGGTCTAGGCGGTATTGGATTTAGACATACTGTTCGACTAAAAAAAGTAACTTTGAAAAAAGGAAATAGTGATTTTTATTTAGGCGATGATTACCTTTTGGGTAGTTTTATCGTAACACAATAATCCCAAAATATGGACATCGACTGTATCAGTTATCAAAATTCAGGATATTTCTCTAAACTCATTATTGATTATTTAGACGAAAAACCGGCATTGAAATCACTGTATCATCGCAGCCCGAAATTGGAAAATTTCCTTTTACAGCTTGAGGAAAAACAACAAAATTTTCCTTTTGAAAAAAGAGAAGTTTTAGTTAATTCACTTCAAAAACAGTATGTCGGATTATCAACTTCTGAGCTAACTAAAAATAATATTCAACTTTTAAAAAGTGATAAAACGTTTACCATAACAACCGGACATCAATTGAACTTGTTTTCCGGTCCGTTGTATTTTTTGTACAAAATTATTTCAACAATAAATTTGTGTAAACAATTAAAATCAGCCTATCCGAAGTATAACTTTGTACCTATTTATTGGATGGCAACCGAAGATCATGATTTTGAAGAAATCAATCATTTTCATTTTAAAGGAAAAAAAATCACTTGGCAAAAAGAAACTTCCGGTCCGGTTGGACGTTTATCTACCAATGGTTTAGAAGAAATATTTAAAGGCTTTGAAAAAGAATTAGGCATTGGGAAAAATGCTGAATATTTGAAAAAAATATTCCAAAAAACCTATTTGGAACACGATAATCTAGCCGATGCAACCCGATTTTTAGCCAATGAGTTATTCCAAAACGAAGGTTTAGTGATTATTGATGGCGATGATGTTGATTTGAAAAAAATATTTGCTCCTTATGTTGAAAAAGAATTGACAGAACAAATTTCGTTTCAAAAAGTGAATGAAACGTCAAAACTTTTGGAAAGCTACAATATTCAAGTAAATCCAAGAGAAATTAACCTGTTTTATATTCAAGATAATCTTAGAGAACGAATTGTTTTTGAGAATAATACTTTTGCTGTAAACAATACTGAAATCCGTTTTACAAAAGATGAGATTCTTGCCGAACTTGAAAATCATCCGGAAAAATTTAGTCCAAATGTAATTTTACGACCTTTATATCAAGAAGTTATTTTGCCAAATCTTTGCTACATTGGCGGCGGAGGCGAAATTGCGTATTGGTTGGAATTAAAATCAAATTTTGAAGCAAATGCCGTTCCGTTTCCTATACTTTTAATTCGAAATTCGGTTTTATTAGCAACTAAAAAACAAATGGAAAAAGCTCAAAAACTGAATTTGAATATTGCTGATTTGTTCCTAAAACAAAGCGAACTAATTGACAATAAAACGAAAGAAATTTCCAATTTTGATATTGATTTCTCGGTTCAAAAAGAGTTTTTGAAGCAGCAATTTGAAAATCTTTATTCGATTGCGGAGCAAACTGATATTTCATTTAAAAACGCCGTAAAAGCTCAGGAAATAAAACAAATTAAAGGTTTAGACAATCTTGAAAAACGATTACTAAAAGCCGAAAAAAGAAAACTTGCTGACCAATTGCAACGCATGAAACAAATTCAGGATGAATTGTTTCCTAATCAAGGTTTACAGGAACGGAAAAACAATTTCTCTGAATTTTATCTTGAGTTTGGTGAGGATTTAATTCAAAGATTATTGAACGAATTAAAACCTTTGGAACAAGAGTTTAAAGTAGTTGTTTTTTAAGTTTCTAAATTTTTAACCACATAGAAACATAGTTTTTAAAAATTTATAAAAAGTCGTTTCACTTCATCAAAGAAATTCATAGTTAAAATCCAAATACAAAAATGGCTTATTAAATAGCCGCGATTGTAGTGGAAATCCTGTCATTGCTTACACCAAAGTTTAATTATGAGATTGCCGTTCCTCGCAATGACAGATTGAAACGAAAAGCGAGAAAATGGATTCCAAAAAATACGCAAGCCTTTCGTTTCAAATGAATAATCTTTTTAGAATTTGAAAAAATAACACTACTTTTGCACCCGAATTAAAAAAATCATTCAAAAAAATGGCAACAAACAGAACTTTTACTATGATTAAACCGGATGCTGTTGAAAACGGACACATCGGTGGAATTTTAAATATGATTACTGAAGGTGGTTTCAGAATTGTAGCGATGAAATTAACACAATTAACAGTAGCTGACGCTCAAAAATTTTATGCTATTCACGCTGAAAGACCGTTTTTTGGTGAATTGGTGGAATTCATGACTCGCGGACCAATTGTTGCTGCTATTCTTGAAAAAGAAAACGCTGTGGAAGATTTTAGAACATTAATTGGTGCTACAAATCCTGCTGATGCAGCTGAAGGAACTATTCGTAAAAAATATGCAACTTCTATTGGAGAAAATGCTGTTCACGGTTCGGATAGCGATGAAAATGCTGCTATTGAAGGTGCATTTCACTTTGCCGGAAGAGAGCAGTTCTAATTTTAGATATTAGATTTCAGATATTAGATTGTAGATTTTGAAAAACTTCAAAAATCACAAATCGTTAATCTTAAATCCCAAATCATGTGATTTGGGATTTTTTCGTTGAAAAAAGCACCAAATTTGAATTTACTACCTTTGCACAAAATTTCCAAAAAGCATGAATACGTTTGAACAATTTAATTTACCAAAATCATTACAAAAAGCTGTTGACGAATTGGGATTAACAACGCCAACTCCTATTCAGGAAAAAGCTTTTTCGGTAATTATGTCCGGACGTGACGTGATGGGAATTGCACAAACCGGAACCGGAAAAACCTTTGCTTATTTGTTACCTATTTTAAAACAATGGAAATTTATTGCTACCGATACGCCACGAGTTTTGATATTGGTTCCTACAAGAGAATTGGTGGTTCAAGTCGCTGCCGAAGTGGAAAAGCTGACACAATATATGTCTGTTAGAACACTTGGCGTTTATGGCGGTGTAAACATTAATACTCAAAAAACTGCAGTTTATCAAGGTGTTGATATTTTGGTTGGAACTCCGGGACGTATTATGGATTTGGCTTTGGATAACGTAGTTCGCTTTGACAGTTTGCAGAAATTGGTAATTGACGAGTTCGATGAAATTTTGAACTTAGGTTTCCGCTTTCAAGTGACTTCCATCCTATCGATGTTGAGAAATAAACGTCAAAACATACTTTTTTCGGCAACAATGACCGATGAAGTTGATGAAATGTTGGAAGAATATTTTGAATTTCCTGAAGAAGTTTCTTTGGCTCCAAGCGGAACACCTTTGGAAAAAATCGAACAATTAGGTTATAAAGTTCCTAACTTTTTGACTAAAATAAATTTGATTACTTCTCTGTTGGAAGACGAAGCTTTTGAACGTGTACTTCTTTTTGTAAACAACAAAAAAACTGCCGATTTATTAGCCGATAAATTGGAGGAAATCTATCCCGAACAATTTGGAATTATTCATTCTAATAAATCTCAAAACTACCGTTTGCAAACGATGGCTTCTTTCCGTGAAAGTGAAATTAGAGGAATTGTTACTACCGATGTTATGGCTAGAGGTTTGGATATTTCGGATATAACACATGTTATTAACGTAGAATTTCCTGAAATTCCCGAACAATATATTCACAGAATTGGTCGAACCGGTCGTGCCGACAAATCAGGTATTGCGATAAGTTTAATCAGTCCGCGTGAAGAAGAAATCATGATTGAAGCCGAAATGTTGATGGAAAAAGAAATTGAATTCGTAGAAATACCCGAAGGAATCGAAATTGCAGAAAGATTACTTGAATTTGAAAAAGACAAGAAAAAGAAAATGAAATTCTTGTTGAAAAAACCAAAACTTGAAGGTGGAGCAGCATTTCATGAAAAATCAGAAAAGAATAAAAAAGTAAATCTTGGCGGACCATCAAAAACCAAAAAGAAAACAAGTTCATCTGTTAACCGAAATATTCTGAAAAACAGAGCGGCTAAGCGCAAAAAGAAATAATCAAAACCTTTATAAAGTAAATCATTATGGCTAAAACGTTATCTCCTGAACAGTGCGAAGAAATAATGAGCATTTTAAAATCTCGTTTTGAAAAAAACATGAATCGTCATAAAGATTTTGAATGGACAAAAATTCAGGAAAAGTTAATAAACAATCCTGAAAAATTATGGTCATTGAATGAAATGGAGAAAACAGGCGGTGAACCGGATGTTATTGGTTATGATACAAAAACAAACGAGTATATTTTTTATGATTGTTCTCAGGAAAGTCCAAAAGGCAGAAGAAGTTTTTGTTATGACCGTGATGCTTTGAATGCTCGAAAAGAGTACAAACCTCAAAATAGCGCAGTTGATTTTGCTAATGAAATCGGCATTGAAATTTTAACTGAAGAACAATATCGAGAATTACAACAATTGGAGAAATTTGATTTAAAAACGTCTTCTTGGATAAAGACACCTGAAGAAATCAGAAAACTTAATGGTGCTATTTTTTGTGATCGCCGTTATAATACCGTTTTTACATACCATAACGGAGCGGAATCTTACTATGCTGCGAGAGGTTTTCGTGGTTCACTTAAGGTTTAATCTTTAGTCAAAAATCAGACAAACCGGAGAACAAAGTTCGATTCGCTTTTTAGTATCCGTTAAAGTTCCTTTGAGTTTATCTCGCTTGAAAATTATAACATCATTGGTATATTGATGTGCCACTAAAAGAAAATTTCCGGTTGGATCAATAGCAAAATTCCTTGGACCTTTTCCTTGTGTTTTAATCGTTTGTACCAATTTTAAAATACCTTTTTCATTTCGTTCAAAGCAAGAAATAGTATTTGCAGTTCCTCTATTTGTTGCATATAAAAATCTTTCATCAGGAGAAAAATGTATGTCTGCTGCACTAATTTCTCCTTTAAAACAATTGGAAATAAGGGATGTTTCTTGAATTATCTCAAGTATTCCTTTACGATGTCTAAATACCGTTAACGAACCGTCTAATTCCTGAACTAAATACACATTCTTGCCATCGTTACTAAAAATTAAATGTCTTGGTCCGCTACCCGATTTAACCTTGGTAACATGAAAAGGTTCTAAAACTTCTTCTTCCTGATTAGGATCATATTGATACGTATAAATCAAATCAGCTCCTAGATCAGTAGCAAAAACATATTTCCTATCGGGAGAAAATTGCAACTGATGAATGTGCGATTTTTCCTGACGCGCCAGATTTATACTTTTTCCATCGTGTTTAATTATTTGCTTGTTTTCGCCTAAACTTCCATCTTCATTTTTACCAAAAACAACTATACTTCCACCACTATAATTTGCCACAAGCACATTTTTATCATCAGTAATAATATGACATGGATCATTTCCTCGTGAATTTTGTGTATTCAAATATTGTAAAAATCCGCTATCGGAATTATAGCTAAAAGAAGTGATTTTGCTTTCATCTCCATTTTCATTGACACTATAAATGTGCTTTTTATTTTCTGAAACAGTTAAAAAACTTGGATTTATGATGTTACTTGTCGATGATTTCAACTGAAAATCGGCTGTTTCTGTATTAAAATCATAAACATAAATACCATTACTCTGACACGCATTTGTATATGTTCCTATAATTAGATTATGGTTTTTATACTGAGCATGAACACATTGCAAAGCAAAAAAAACAATAATATAGTTAAAATAAGCTTTCATTTTTGGTTTTATTGGAATGCAAAGTTAATCCTTAAACGATTAGGATATTTTTTTAAATTTAAAACATTGAAACTATCTTTCAAAATGATAAAAATAGTATTTTTGACAAATCGAAAATTCAAATGCAATTCAAACATCCCGAAATTCTGTATTTCCTTTTCCTGTTGGTCATTCCAATTTTGGTTCACTTGTTTCAATTACGTCGATTTAAAAAGGAATACTTCACCAATGTTCAATTTCTAAAAGAACTTTCCATTCAAACCCGAAAAAGTTCTACCATCAAAAAATGGTTATTGCTTTTCACTCGTTTGCTTCTGCTTACATTTTTGATTTTAGCTTTCGCGCAACCTTTTTTTCCGGGAAAAGACAGCCAAAAATCTACTAATGAAATGTATATTATTTTGGACAATTCTTATAGTATGCAAGCCAAAGGCAAAAAAGGCGAATTGTTAAAACGTGCAGTTCAGGATTTATTGGAACAAACGCCAGAAGCGCAGAATTTTTCGTTAATTACCAATTCAGAAAGTTTTTGGAATACCGATATTAAATCCATTCAAAAAGATTTGCAAGACTTGAAATACTGCGCAACACCATTTCGATTGGACAATTTAATTGCTAAAATAAATGCTCGGAAATCGGCTTTTAACAAAGATATCATTGTCATTACCGATGCGGTTGGAATTAAAAGTAACGAAACTAAAAGTTTCAAAAAAGAAGACAATGTTTACTTTGTAATTCCGGAAGCGGAACAAAAAAACAACATTTCAATCGACAGCGTTTTTATTGCTCAAAATTTAGATAACTTCTATGAAATTAGTGTTGAATTAACTTCAAATGGAGAAAATGCTAAAGCCATTCCGATTGCATTATATAACAAAAACAAACTAACCGCCAAAACGATTTTGGATTTTGAACAAAGCAAAAAAGCTATCAATTTCACTATTCCAAAAGAAGATTTTCACGGCTATGTTTCGATAACTGACAAAGGTTTGGAATATGACAATACTTATTATTTCAGTATTTCAAAACCGAGCAATACTAATGTAATTAGTATTGGCGAAGCTGAAAAAAGCGGTTTCATGGCACGAATTTATACTTCAGATGAATTTAATTTTACCAATTATCCTATTGCTAATTTGGATTATAATTTGTTGGAAAAACAAGATGCTATCGTTTTAAACGAGTTAAAAGAAATTCCGCAAGCCTTACAAACTACGCTGAAATCATTTGTAAACAAAGGCGGAAATTTAGTTGTCATTCCGTCACAAGATGTGAATATTTCAGGAATGAACTCGTTTTTAAGCCAATTTGGAGCAATAAAATTTTCTTCGGCAAATGCTAATGAAAAAAAGGTAACCAAAATCAATTTCAATCATCCGCTTTTCAGTAGTGTTTTTGATAAGAAAATTGATAATTTTCAATATCCGTCAACCAAAACTTCAATCGGTTTAAATAGTAATTCGCCTGCTGTTTTGAGTTATGAAGACCAAAGCGCGTTTTTGACTTCGGTTAGTAATCCGATTTCGAGCGTTTATGTTTTTGCTGCACCAATAAATAAATTGAATAGTAATTTTCAAAACTCGCCTTTGATTGTTCCAACGTTTTATAACATGGCGCAAAACAGTCAAAAAACAGGTGTAAATGCGATTACCATTGGAGAAAATCATCCTTTTATTGTTGATGCTTCACTCTCAAAAGATGAAATTTTGACGATAAAAAACGCTGAAGAAAGTTTCATTCCGGTTCAGCAATTATTGAATACTAAAGTCAAAATGACGTTTAACGACAATCCTGTATTTGCCGGAAACTTTAGTATTTTTAATGGTAAAGAAGCTATTCAAAACATCAGTTTTAACTATACTAGAACTGAAAGTAATCTTGCGAATATCAACTTAGATATTACCGCTGATTTTGAAAAAACGAACAACATAGAAACGGTTTTTAACAGTATTCAAACCGATAGAACCGACACACAAATCTGGAAATGGTTTGTGATACTAACACTACTCTTTTTAGCATTGGAACTACTAATCCAAAAATTTGTAAAATGAACCTAATACTTCGCAACACAACAATTATTGACCCAAAAAGTTCATTCCACAACCAAACCGTTGACATAATTATTGAAAACGGCATCATCAGTAAAATTGGTAAATCGCTTCCAAATAATTCCAATTTTGAAGAATTGAAAATCGATGATTTGCACGTTTCACAAGGTTGGTTTGACAGTAGCGTTTCGCTTGGCGAACCCGGATTTGAAGACAGAGAAACGATTGTCAACGGCATGAACGTAGTGGCAAAAAGCGGTTTTACCGGAATTGCTTTGCAACCAAACTCCTTTCCTATTATTGATAATCAATCGCAAATTCATTTTGTAAAACAAAAAGCAGCAAATTCGGCTACTGATTTATTTCCGATTGGTGCTTTGACCAAAAACAGTGAAGGAAAAGATTTAGCAGAGCTTTTTGACATGAGAAATGCCGGAGCGATTGCTTTTGGTGATTATGGAAAAAGTTTGTCGAATGCTAATTTGCTGAAAATTGGACTGCAATATGTTCAAGATTTTGACGGATTGGTGATCGCTTTTTCGCAAGATGAAAATATAAAAGGTCACGGTGTTGCCAATGAAGGAATTGTTTCCACTCGATTAGGATTAAAAGGAATTCCAAATTTAGCCGAAGAATTAATTGTTGCCCGAAATTTATTTTTACTGGAATATACCGGAGGAAAACTTCACATCCCAACGATTTCAACAGCAAAATCAGTTGCCTTGATTAAAGAAGCTAAAGCCAAAGGTTTGAATATAACGTGTAGTGTTTCTGTACATCATTTGATTTTAACCGATGAAAAATTAGATGGATTTGACACGCGGTACAAAGTTTCTCCGCCATTACGAAATGAAGTTGATAGACAAGCTTTGCTAAACGGAATTTTAGACAATACTATCGATTGTATAACTTCTGATCATAATCCGATGGATATTGAACATAAAAAAATGGAATTTGATTTGGCTAAAAACGGAACCATCGGATTGGAAAGTTCTTTTGGCTCACTATTAACTGTTTTACCATTGGAAAAAATAATTGAGAAATTAACTTCTGCCAAAACCATTTTCGGAATAGAAAATCAAATAATTGAAGAAAATTCAAGAGCCAATTTGTCATTATTTACAACCAATAACAATTGGACTTTTACCAAAGAGAATATCCTTTCAAAATCTAAAAATTCAGCTTTTTTAGGACAAGAAATGAAAGGAAAAGCAATTGGAATTTATAACAATCAAAAATTAGTTTTATCATAACATAAAATAATTAAATTATGCAAAACGATACAGCGAAAGGAAAAAGCACTGCAGTTATAGCTTACATGACCATTATTGGTACTGTTATTGCCATTTTTATGAACCAAGAAGAAAACAAAACTGATTTTGGTTCGTTTCATATTCGACAAGGTTTAGGAATATTTATTTCTTTTTTTTTATTGGGATATTTTGTTGGATATGCCGATAGTTGGATGGCAACTGGCGCATTTTATTTATTCTATTTTATTCTTTGGATTTATGGATTTCTTGGTGCGTTACAAGGACAAAAAAAGGAAATTCCGCTACTTGGAAATTTTTTTCAAACGTTATTTAAAAGTTTATAATGGATTTATCATTACATCATTTGGTTAGAGAACCAAAAATCAAAAAAGATAAAAATCCGCTGTTGCTGTTACTTCATGGCTATGGCAGTAATGAGGAAGATTTATTTTCTTTCGCTACTGAATTACCCGAAGAATATTATGTAATTTCAGCTCGTGCACCATTTGATATGATGTATGGAAGTTACGCTTGGTATGCTATAAATTTTGATGCTGATGAAAATAAATTCTCAGATATTGGTCAAGCTAGAGCTTCAAGAGATATTATCGCAGGTTTTATCGATGAATTAGTTAAAAATTATGCTATTGATGCTGAAAATGTTACGCTGATTGGTTTCAGTCAAGGTTGCATTTTGAGTTATGCTGTAGCATTATCTTATCCTGAAAAAGTGCAACGCGTTGTAGCAATGAGCGGTTATTTGAATACCGAAATTGCCGTTGATGATTTTGCTAAAAATGATTTATCGAAACTTAAAATATTTGCTTCACACGGAACTGTTGATCAAGTAATTCCAGTAGATTGGGCTAGAAATTCTATTCCAGTTTTAGAAAATTTAGGAATTGAAATTGTCTTTAAAGAATATCCTGTTGGACACGGCGTTGCACCACAAAATTTTTATGATTTTAAAAATTGGTTACAGTCATAGACTAAAAAAGGTCTTGAAAATTCAAGACCTTTTTTTATTGTTCAGTATCACTTCCTAAAACTTTATGACCAATTTCGCCATCGCCAGCGAAAAGATTTTTATCGCCTTGTTTCAGCACGTAACCTTTCCAAGGAATAAGTTGCCATTCGCCTAAAACCCAAGGTTGACCTTCTGCCTTTCGGGTTAAAACCATTGAATCTTCTTGATTAGGTAAAAATATTTCGGCTTGATTTACATCTTCACTAAAAAGAACATAAGCACTTTTGGTTTCATCTTCATTGTTTTGTAAATCCATTGGATTTAACTGAATTCCAGAGAAACCTTTTACACATTCTTTATTGACTTTTGACCAAATATAACCAGCCGAAGCCAAACAACCGTGTTCGTCTTTGTCGGAAACAGTTGTACTATCTTTCACCGAAGTTTCAAGAAGTTCGCTTTCTTCTTCAGGTGATTTTCCATCGGTTAGTTTACACGATGCAAACGATAACGCGATGATTATAAATGGAATTATTTTTTTCATCTGCTTGACTTTTAATTAAGTTGTTTTGGATATAAATAACTTTCAATCGTTTCAAACGAAATGCTTTGATCGTCATTTATAAAATATTTAATCAAAACTTCACCCCAAAGTTCGCCATTGCTGTAATCTGCAATAATCCAACGATGGTTAATAATCTTCATTTTATTGATAATAAATTTTTGCTCACCCATTTTTTCTTGGTCAACATATTTATTTCCTGCTGGATCATCGTTGTAAGCTAATAATGCTTGTTTTACTTTTTCGGAAAAAGCCGCAATTTCACCTTGACCTTCTAAATAATTTTGAGCTCTATCGTTATGTTCCAACGTAAAAGCAACATCATCAATCAATTTATTAAACATTACTAAAGTACTGTCTTGCAATTTTTTATTTTCTGCCTTTAAAACTTTTACTTCATCTGAACCTTTGGAAGAAAAATATTTATAGGTAAAAACATTCATCAAAACTGCGATGATAAATAAATAGAGAAACAATGATTTTTTCATAATTTTAAATGGTAATTTTTAAATTGTCATAAGCCAAAAACACATTTTTAGGCAATCTTTTTTGTACTTCTTCATGAAATCCTAGCAAATGACTGATATGCGTTAAAAAAGCTTTTTCTGGTTGTACCAAATGTATAAAATCTAACGCATCCTGCAAACTAAAATGTGAATGATGTGGTTCTTCTCGCAACGCATTCACTACTAAAACCTTCACTCCTTTTAACTTATCAATTTCAATGCCATTCATTTTTTTTACATCGGTTAGATAAGCAAAATCGCCAAAACGATAACCAAAAACTTGCGTTCCACCATGATCAACATCAATGGGAATAATTTCTAAACCATCCATAAAAACCGATTGATTATTGATAACTTCAATGGGTTCAACACTTGGCGCGCCAGGATATCTGTTTTCGGTTCTAAAAATATAATCAAAACGCTGTGCTAAATTTTCTAAAACATATTTGTGTCCATAAATCGGAATGGGTTTTGCTTGCATAAAGTTAAATGGACGAATATCATCCAAACCTGCTGTATGATCAGCATGTTCATGAGTAAAAAAAAGCGCATCCAATTTGGTACAACCAGATGTTAACATTTGTTGTCTAAAATCAGGTCCACAATCAATTACAACCGAACTTTCATTCCAAGTTATCCAAACTGAAACTCGCAATCGTTTGTCTTTTAAATCGTTACTTTTACAAACAGAATGATTACTTCCAATGACTGGAATTCCTTGAGATGTTCCTGTTCCAAGAAAATAAACTTGCATCATAGCATGGTTTTTGATTATAACTTTGTAAAATTAAACTTTAAGTTCGTTAAAATCCAAAAATTGGGTTAATTAACTTTCAATAAAACTCCTATTTTACTAACTTTGCAAAGTATATAAAATATTATGGATACAATCATTTCAAACATAAAGTTAAAAGGCGACAAAGCCATTGAACAAATTCCCGCCATTAAAGATAAAGCACTTCGAATTAATCTAAATGAGAATATCTATGGAACGTTTGCAGAAATTGGTGCCGGACAAGAAACTGTAAGACATTTTTTTCGTGCCGGTGGTTCTTCGGGAACGATTGCAAAAGCAATGTCGGCTTATGATAAAGACTTTAGCGACGCTATTTATGGTGTTGAAGATGATGGGCGATATGTTACCGAAAGTCGCTTAAAAAAAATGCTGAACCATGAAGTTGAACTGATTGAAAAACGTTTAAAAAGAGACAAACATCCCAATAAAATGTTCTTCAGTTTTGCTAATACTGTTGCTACAATAGATTTTGCTAAACAATTCAAAGGCCACGGTTGGGTTGGAATTAAATACCAAGTTGAACCTGATGAAGATTACAACGAAATCACGTTACATATTCGTTTTAAAGAAACTGATGCTAAGTTACAACAAGAAACGCTTGGAATTCTTGGAGTAAACTTGATTTATGGTGCTTATTACAAGTACAACGATCCAAAAAAATTGCTTCGTTATTTGTATGACCATTTAGACAAAGACCAACTAGAAATCGACACCATCAACTTTTCCGGTCCGCGATTTGAAAATGTTGACAACAGATTAATGAGTTTACAATTGGTTAAAAACGGAATGACCGAAGCCGTAATGTTTAGTCCAGACGGAACAAATATTTTACCAGCTGCAATTTTATACAAAAAGAACATTTTGGCTATCAGAGGAAGCTTCCGTCCTGTAACTCAAGTAAATATGGACATGTATGAGAAATCATTAAAAATGTTCCTTGACGAAAGCAAAGTTGACAAAGACAATACTTTGGTTGTTTTTGAAATTACGCTTTCAAACTTGCGTTCCGAAGGTGAAATTGACGAAAGAGATTTTATGGACAGAGCTGAACTACTTTGTTCATTAGGTCAAACGGTAATGATTTCTAACTTCCAAGAATATTATAAAGTAGTAGAATATTTCTCTAGTTATACCAAAGCCAGAATGGGATTAGCAATGGGTGTAAATAACTTAATTGATATTTTTGACGAAAAATATTATCGTCATTTGAGTGGTGGAATTTTGGAAGCATTTGGAAAATTATTCTACCGAGATTTAAAAGTTTTCTTGTATCCAATGGAAGATGAAAACGGCGAAATCATCAATTCTCAAAACCTAAAAGTTCATCCGAGAATGAAAGAATTGTACAAATTCTTTGCTTACAACGGAAAAGTAGTTGACATCACTGATTTTGACAAAGACCATTTAAAAATCTTTTCACGCGAAGTATTAAAAATGATCAGCAACGGAACGCCAGGTTGGGAAAAAATGTTGCCAAAAGGAATTGCAGAAGTGATTAAGCAGCAACATTTATTTGGTTATGATCCAAATAAAGTTTTTGAAGAAGCATAATAATTTAAAATCAAGCAATTGAAAATCCAGATTGAAACCAATTTGGATTTTTTTTGTAAGTTCAATATTTAACTTGAGATATTTCATAAAATTAGCGTATAAAGGCTCGAATTACTTCGGTTGGCAATATCAACCCGATGCAATTTCAGTTCAGGAAAGACTCAACAAAGCCTTGAGCACACTACTGAAAACCAATATTGACATTGTTGGTGCAGGCAGAACTGATTCCGGTGTACATGCCAAAGAAATGTTTGCCCATTTTGACTATGAAACCGAAATCGATACTAACAAATTGATTTATAAACTGAATTCTTTTTTGCCTAAAGACATCGCTATTTTTGACCTTGTAAAAGTTCACGATGATGCTCATGCAAGATTTGACGCTACGAAACGAACTTATGAATATCATATTCATACTAAAAAAAATGCGTTTGAAAGTGACGACAGTTGGTATTACAGTTTGCCACTTGATGTTGAAAAAATGAACGAAGCATGTAAAATCTTGTTTGAATACATCGATTTTGAATGCTTTTCAAAAACACATACCGATGTAAATACTTTCAATTGCAAAATTTTTGAAGCCAATTGGAAGCAAAATGAAGACAAATTAGTTTTCACTATTTCTGCAGATAGATTTCTTCGAAATATGGTTCGAGCTATTGTTGGAACAATGATTAATATTGGTTCAGGAAAAGTATCTTTGAATGATTTTCGGCAAATTATAGAAAGTAAAAGCCGTAGTAAAGCCGGGTTTTCAGTTCCGGCACACGGATTGTATTTAACCAAAATTGAATATCCTTATTTATAAAAAAACAAAATATAATATTTTAATGAAAGCCAAAGCATTCGATTCAAATCTTTTCAAAAGAATTCTAAAATACACCAAGCCTTACAAAGCTAGGTTTTATGGTGTAATTGCTTTTGCTGTATTACTTTCTGTATTTGCTGCTTTACGTCCTTATTTATTAAAACAAACTGTTGATTCCTACATTCAGCCCGAAGATAGAGAAGGGTTACTTATTTATGCTGTATTAATGGGAATTGTGCTTTTATTGGAAGTTTTATCCCAATTCTACTTTGTTTATTGGGCAAACTGGCTTGGTCAAGATATCATCAAAGATATTCGAACAAAGCTTTTCAATCACATGCTTACTTTCAGAATGAAATATTATGATAATGCTCCTGTTGGACAATTAGTGACGCGTTCTGTATCGGATATCGAACAAATTGCTCGTATTTTTAGTCAAGGGCTTTTCATGATAATTAGTGATTTACTGAAAATGATTGTAGTACTGATTTTCATGTTTTATATGAATTGGCGACTCACTTGGATTGTTATACTCGCTATGCCAATTTTAGTCTATGTTACCCGTATTTTTCAACAAAAAATGCAATTAGCTTTTGAAGAAGTTCGAACTCAAGTTGCTAATATGAATACATTTGTTCAGGAACGAGTAACCGGAATGAAAATTGTACAACTCTTCAATCGTGAGAATATTGAATTTGAAAAGTTTAAAGAAATCAATCAAAAACACAACAAAGCTTGGATAAAAACCATTTTGTACAACTCCATCTTCTTCCCTATTGCCGACATTATTTCGTCATTTACACTTGGAGCTGTTGTAATTTATGGTGGTTTTCATATTTTGGACGGTGATAAGTTTACCACGTTTGGAGATTTGTTTTCTTATACCATGTTTATTGGAATGTTATTCAATCCATTGCGTCAAATTGCTGATAAATTCAATGAGATGCAAATGGGAATGATTGCTGCCAATCGTGTTTTTGATATTCTTGATAGCGAAAGTGATGTTCAAAATAACGGTACAAAAATAGCAAGACATTTCTCGGGAGAAATTCGTTTTGAAAATGTGCGATTCAGCTATATTAAAGATCAGGAAGTCTTAAAAGGAATAAATCTGAATGTAAAACCGGGAGAAACTATTGCTATTGTTGGTGCAACCGGTGCCGGAAAATCGACTATTATCAATTTACTTAATCGGTTTTATGAAATTGATTCGGGTTCGATTTATATCGACAATCAAAATATTGATGATTTTCAGTTGGAAAGTTTGCGTAAACAAATTGCTATTGTATTACAAGATGTTTTCCTTTTTGCTGATACCATTCACAATAACATTACGCTAAACAATCCAGTAATTTCAAGAGAAGAAGTAATTGAAGCTGCGAAGAAGATTGGCGTTCACAAATTCATTAAAACATTGCCAAATGGTTATGATTATGACGTGAAAGAACGTGGCGTAATGCTTTCGTCGGGACAAAGACAATTGATTGCTTTCTTGCGTGCTTATGTTAGCAATCCTAGTATTTTGATTTTGGATGAAGCAACCTCATCGATTGATACGTATAGTGAAGAGTTAATTCAAAAAGCTACCGAAAGAATAACAACAGGAAGAACTTCGATTGTTATTGCTCATCGATTGGCTACAATTATCAATGCCGATAAAATTATTGTAATGGACAAAGGAATGATTGTGGAACAAGGTTCACATCAGGAATTGGTTGCTAAAACGGACGGTTATTATAAAAATTTATATGAGTCGCAGTTTGCAGTGGAAAAATCAGAATAAATTTATACTGAAATAAAAATAGTTTCTCTACTAACCCCGATTGAAGTGGAAATCCTTTTTATTGTTTTGAAAACAGGCATCTCGACTGCGCTCGATGTGACAACAATAAAAAGATTGAAACAAAAAGCGGGAAAACAGAAACCAAAATTGCACAAGCGATTCGCTTTAAAAAATAAACAATTTTGAGGCTTTATTAAAAGAGAATAAATCCTTAAATTCGCAGTTTCTACTAATTTAGTAAATTTTATACAATGAAATACGATATTATAGTTTTAGGAAGCGGTCCGGGCGGATATGTTACAGCCATCCGTGCTTCGCAATTGGGCTTTAAAGTAGCCGTAATAGAAAAAGAAAACCTTGGCGGAATTTGTTTGAATTGGGGTTGTATTCCAACAAAAGCGCTTCTAAAATCGGCTCAGGTTTTTGATTACCTAAAACACGCTTCTGATTATGGTTTGACCGTAAAAGAATTTGACAAAGATTTTAACGCTGTTATTGCTCGTTCGCGTGGTGTTGCTGAAGGTATGAGTAAAGGAGTTCAATTCCTGATGAAGAAAAATAAAATTGATGTTATTGATGGTTTTGGGAAATTGAAACCGGGAAAAAAAGTAGATGTTACAACTGCTGACGGAAAAGTAACTGAATATTCTGCTGATCATATTATCATTGCTACCGGTGCACGTTCAAGAGAATTGCCAAATCTTCCGCAAGATGGTGTAAAAGTTATTGGTTACCGACAAGCAATGACATTGGCTACGCAACCAAAAAAGCTAATTGTAGTTGGTTCCGGAGCGATTGGAGTTGAATTTGCACATTTTTACAACTCAATGGGAACTGAAGTTACTATTGTTGAATTTATGCCAAATGTTGTTCCGGTTGAAGATGAAGATATTTCAAAACAATTTGAGCGTTCGTTAAAGAAATCGGGAGTTACGGTGATGACTAATTCTTCTGTAGAACGAATTGACACGAATGGTAATGGTGTGAAAGCTTTTGTAAAAACAGCAAAAGGAGAAGAAGTTCTTGAAGCAGATGTTTTACTTTCAGCTGTTGGAATTAAATCTAATATTGAAAATATTGGTTTGGAAGAAACCGGAATTGCTACTGACAGAGATAAAATTTTGGTAAATGCATACTACCAAACGAATGTTCCGGGTTATTATGCTATTGGTGATGTTGTTCCCGGACAAGCTTTGGCTCACGTAGCTTCGGCTGAAGGAATTCTTTGTGTGGAAAAAATTGCAGGTTTACATGTGGAACCATTAGACTATGGAAATATTCCGGGATGTACTTATGCAACTCCGGAGATTGCTTCAGTAGGTTTAACTGAAAAAGCGGCTAAAGAGAAAGGATATGAATTGAAAATTGGTAAATTTCCTTTTACAGCTTCAGGAAAAGCAAAAGCAGCCGGAACTCCGGATGGTTTTGTAAAAGTTATTTTTGATGCAAAATATGGTGAGTGGTTAGGTTGTCATATGATTGGAGCTGGTGTAACAGATATGATTGCGGAAGCTGTTGTAGCAAGAAAACTTGAAACTACTGGTCACGAAATTTTAAAAGCTGTTCATCCACATCCAACAATGAGTGAAGCAGTTATGGAAGCTGTAGCTGATGCCTATGGAGAAGTAATTCACTTATAATATAAGATTTAAATAAAAAGCCCCGAAATTTCGGGGCTTTTTATTTTTAAAGAAGAAATATAAATTACATTTTTGCTTTTAAAGCTTTGTATTTATCAGTCATTTCAAGCGCATTATAAACACTCAATAATGTTTTCTTTGCTGGTTCGCTAGTTGAATCTAACTCAACTGCTTTTTCTAAATATGGTAAAACAGATTTGAAGTTTTTCTCTCTTTCTGCTTTTAAAACGGCATATCTTTTATTGTCCTTTTCAGAGGTTCCTAGTTTGTTCATTTCATCAACAAACTTTGCGTCACCTCTCAACAATAACTCTGATAGATTAAGATAAGCATTAAAATAATCGGGTTTTATTTCGATTGCTTTTTTATAATATTTTTGAGCCTCCTCAAGTTTATCAGCGTTCCCTGCAATAACTCCTAAATTAAAGACTAAATCAGCGTTATTTGGATCTTTAGCTAAAGCTTCGTTAACTAATTTTGAATAAGTATCAAAATCTTTTAATTTAAGATATAAATCCATCTCTGTGAAAAGTAAACTTTCATCATCCGGACTTATTTTTCTGGCATCCTGAACTGCAGCGATTGCTTCAGCCGTTTTTCCTTTCTCTACTAAAATCAACGCTATGTTTTTGTAGATTTCCCCACGCTTTGAAGGGATTTTTTCATCGCGAGGTTTCTCATGTGTTTTTGCTCCATTTACAGATATATCCCGTAATGATTTATTTGTGCCAAAATTTTCTTCTTCTTTAGTTTGCTTATTAATAGCCATATAAGCTATCCCTTCTCCTGAATAGTTTATTTTCTTCAACTCATTGTAATGCTGTAAAGCTTTATCATAATCCTGACCTGTAACAGCATATGAAGCAGCATAAAATAACATATCTTGATCTTTTGTATTTAATTTATAAACAGCATAAAGAACATCTGATGCTTCAACATATTTCTTCTGATTAGCTAAAAGATTAGAACCATTAATCAACATTGGTTTGATGGCAACTAGTTCCTCATTAATATCATCTGTAAATTGTTTTTTACCAACCTTTTTTTCATATTCCAAGGTGGCATTGTAAACATCTGCCATTTCAGAAATTGCTTTTGGATTAAGAAACTTCATCAATTTATCGGGAGTTACGCCAGGTCCTAATGATGCTATTTCCAATGAAGGAAGATTTACTTTATAATAATCATAGTAAATCTTATCTGCTTCCGAAGTTGCTAGTGGTTGAAGTTTCTCTAATGTCGCTTTATATTCTGTTAAATCATTAGCAGAAGGAACATCTTTATCATAAATTTTCTTCAGTTTTTTAAATTCATCTTTTTGCGCAAAAGAAGATACTGAAATCAACATTGCCGAAGCAAATACGATATGCTTTAATTTCATAGTATATAATTTTTTAAATTACTCTTGTGTTTCATTGGTTTCTTCCGAAGTTTCAGAGGTATTTTCTCCATTTTCGTTTTCACCTTCCGTTCCTTCTTCTGCTTCTTCTTCTTTCATTACCTTAGTAACAGCAGCAATCGAATCGTTTCCTTTGATATTTATAAGACGAACACCTTGCGTTGCTCTTCCCATAACTCTTAAATCGGAAACTTCCATTCTAATGGTTAATCCTGACTTGTTGATAATCATTAAATCATCAGCATCAGTAACCGCATTAATCGAAATTAAAGCACCTGTTTTTTCGGTAATATTTAGAGTTTTTACTCCTTTTCCTCCACGGTTTGTAATTCTATAAACATCTTCTCCATCATCGTCAACTAGTTTTGTCCGCTTACCATAACCATTCTCTGTTACTACTAACAATTGGGTCTCATTAATATCTTCTTTATTTACAGAAACCATACCAATTACTTCATCTTTTTCGTCAGCTAAAGTAATTCCACGAACTCCAGAAGCTGTTCTTCCCATAGGACGCGTTTTCTCTTCCTCAAAACGAACTAATTTTCCTGATTTAACAGCTACCAATACTTGGCTGTCTCCATTAGTTAATTTTGCTTCTAATAGTTCGTCGTCTTCTCTAATGGTAATTGCATTAATACCATTTTGACGCGGACGTGAATACTGCTCAAGCGGTGTTTTCTTAACTTGACCTTGCTTTGTAGCCATAATTACATAATGACTATTGATGTATTCTTCGTCTTTTAAATCTTGCGTACAAATGAATGCTTTTACTTTATCATCTTGCTCAATGTTAATCAAGTTTTGAATTGCACGACCTTTACTTGTCTTGCTTCCTTCCGGAATTTCATAAACACGCATCCAGAAACATTTTCCTTTTTGTGTAAAGAATAACAAATACTGATGATTTGTTGCAACAAATAAATGTTCTAAGAAATCTTGATCACGTGTTCCAGCACTTTTTTGTCCAACACCTCCACGATTTTGAGTTTTGTATTCTGATAAATTTGTACGTTTGATATAACCAGCGTGAGAAATTGTAATCACTACATTTTCATCGGCAATTAAATCTTCGATACTTACATCGCCTCCAGCATATTCAATTGTAGAACGACGTTCATCTCCATATTTATCTCTGATTTCAATTAATTCGTCTTTAATCAATTGCATTCTTAACTCTTTGCTTGCCAATAAATCTTTCAAGTGCTGAATTAATTTCATAATTTCTTCATATTCAGCTCTCAACTTATCTTGCTCAAGACCTGTTAACTGACGTAAACGCATTTCAACAATAGCACGCGCTTGAATTTCTGAAAGCGTAAATCGTTCAATTAATTTGGTACGAGCTTCATCTCCATCTTTTGAAGAACGAATTAACGCAATTACTTCATCTATATTATCAGAAGCTATGATTAAGCCTTCTAAAATATGCGCTCTTTCTTCTGCTTTGCGTAATTCAAATTGGGTTCTTCTCACTACAACATCATGACGATGTTCCACAAAATAATGGATCAAATCTTTTAGATTTAACATTTGTGGTCTTCCGTTAACCAAAGCAATATTGTTTACGCTAAAAGAAGATTGCAATTGTGTGAACTTATATAAGGTATTCAAAACTACATTTGGAACAGCATCCCGTTTTAGTTCATAAACGATACGCATTCCGCTTCTATCCGATTCGTCACGGATGTTTGAAATACCTTCAATTCTTTTCTCATTAATTAAATCGGCAGTTTTTTTAATCATTTCTGCCTTATTCACTTGGTATGGAATTTCAGAAACAATAATGGCTTCCTTTCCATTTACTTCTTCAAAACCTACTTTGGCACGAATAACAATTCTTCCTCTACCGGTTTTAAAAGCTTCACGAACACCATCATAACCATAAATAACTCCACCAGTTGGAAAGTCCGGAGCTTTAACATGGTTCATCAATTCGTCAATCTCGATATCATTATTATCGATATAAGCCAACGTTCCGTCAACAACTTCTGTTAAGTTATGTGGTGGCATATTTGTAGCCATACCAACAGCAATTCCCGATGCTCCATTAATCAAAAGATTTGGAACACGTGTCGGCATTACTTTTGGTTCATATAAGGTATCGTCAAAGTTCAATTGAAAATCAACCGTTTCTTTGTCAATATCTGCCATAATGTCTTCTGACATTTTCTTCATTCTAGCCTCAGTATAACGCATCGCTGCAGGACTATCGCCATCAACCGAACCAAAGTTCCCTTGACCGTCAATTAACAAATAACGTAAACTCCATTCTTGAGCCATACGAACCATAGCATCATAAACCGATGTATCGCCGTGCGGGTGATATTTACCCAAAACTTCTCCAACAATTCTTGCGGATTTTTTGTGAGCTCTATTAGAAAAAACTCCTAAATCATACATTCCATATAATACTCTTCGGTGAACTGGTTTTAAACCGTCACGAACGTCAGGCAATGCTCTTGAGACAATAACAGACATCGAATAATCGATGTATGCTGATTTCATTTCATCTTCGATGTTAATAGGAATTAACTTTTCTCCGTCAGACATAGTTGTATAAATTATTAATAAAAATTAGTTTAAATTCAAAACGTGCTAATATAGAATATTTATCGCTTTTGACAGTGTTTTTAGTTTACAAATTTCAACGATTTATTAACAAAACAGCATTCCATTTTGGTTGATAAATTAGAAATAAAACTCTTTTATTATTGCCTTTTTTTTTGTCAATTAGCTGACAGTAGTTATGGAAAGGAACGATTTTTGCAATAATCACTACATTTAATTAAATTTACGACATCAATTATATTGCTATGGATGATAATTTTTCTCCAAGAGTCAAAGACGTAATCACTTACAGTAAAGAAGAAGCGCTACGATTAGGACACGACTTTATTGGAACTGAACATTTGATGCTTGGTATACTCCGAGATGGAAACGGTAAAGCCATAACCATACTCAACAATCTTTCGATTGATTTAGAACATTTGCGTAAAAAGGTAGAAATTCTAAGTCCGGCCAACCCAAACGTTGAAATCAGCAACGAAAAGAAAAATCTGCATCTGACGCGTCAGGCAGAACGCGCTTTGAAAACTACTTTTCTTGAAGCAAAAGTTTTTCAAAGCTCTTCAATCAGTACTGCACATTTACTTTTGTGTATACTTAGAAATGAAAATGATCCAACAACCAAATTACTACATCGTCTAAAGATTGACTATAATGTAGTAAAAGAACAATACTTAAATATGACACCAAGCGAAGAAGATTTTACAGATAACTTGCCAAGAAACGAATCCTATAACGAAGATTCAGGTCAAGATGACAGTTTGAAAGAAGGAAGTTTTAATAATCCTGCGAACAAAACCAACAAAAAATCTAAAACTCCGGTTTTAGATAACTTTGGTCGCGATTTAACCGAACTTGCCGAAGAAGGAAAACTCGATCCAGTTGTTGGTCGTGAAAAAGAAATTGAGCGAGTTTCTCAAATTCTTAGCCGAAGAAAAAAGAACAATCCATTATTAATTGGTGAACCAGGCGTTGGAAAATCTGCCATTGCCGAAGGTTTAGCATTACGAATTATTCAAAAGAAAGTGTCGAGAATTCTTTTCAACAAACGTGTGGTTACACTTGATTTAGCTTCATTAGTTGCCGGAACAAAATACCGGGGACAATTTGAAGAAAGAATGAAAGCCGTGATGAACGAATTGGAGAAAAACGACGATATCATTCTTTTTATTGATGAAATTCACACAATTGTTGGTGCTGGTGGCGCAACTGGTTCGCTTGATGCTTCCAATATGTTCAAACCTGCTTTAGCCAGAGGCGAAATTCAATGTATTGGTGCAACAACTTTGGACGAATACCGTCAATATATTGAAAAAGATGGCGCATTGGAAAGACGTTTTCAAAAAGTAATTGTAGAACCAACTTCTGTTGAAGAAACGATTACTATTTTGAATAACATCAAAAACAAATATGAAGATCATCATAACGTAATTTATACACTGGAAGCTATTGAAGCTTGTGTAAAGTTAACAAATAGATATATGTCAGAACGTTTTCTTCCGGACAAAGCTATTGATGCTTTAGACGAAGCTGGTTCTCGTGTTCACATTACCAATATTGATGTTCCAAAACAAATTTTGGATTTAGAACGTCAGTTGGAAGAAGTTCGCGAATTAAAAAATTCTGTAGTAAAAAAACAGAAATATGAAGAAGCTGCTAAACTTCGTGATGATGAAAAACGTTTAGAAAAAGACTTAGCTATTGCACAAGAACAATGGGAAGAAGATTCTAAAAATAACCGTATTCGTGTAACCGAAGACAATGTTGCCGATGTAGTTTCGATGATGACCGGAATTCCTGTTAACAGAATAGCACAAACAGAAAGCAACAAATTAGCTCATTTACCGGAACTTATCAAAGGAAAAGTAATTGGTCAAGACGAAGCTGTTAATAAAATTGCTCGTTCTATCCAACGTAATCGTGCCGGATTAAAAGATCCAAATCGACCAATTGGTTCATTCATTTTCTTAGGTTCAACCGGAGTTGGAAAAACACAATTAGCAAAAGTTATTGCTCGCGAATTGTTTGATTCCGAAGATGCTTTGGTTCGAATTGACATGAGCGAATACATGGAAAAATTTGCAATTTCTCGTTTAATCGGTGCACCTCCGGGATACGTTGGCTATGAAGAAGGCGGACAATTAACCGAAAAAGTCAGAAGAAAACCATATTGCGTTGTGCTTTTAGATGAAATCGAAAAAGCACATCCAGACGTTTTCAATATGATGCTTCAAGTTTTGGATGATGGTTATTTAACCGATAGTTTAGGTCGAAAAATTGACTTTAAAAACACCATCATCATCATGACTTCCAATGTTGGAGCACGTCAATTGAAAGACTTCGGTCAAGGCGTTGGTTTTGGAACTTCAGCAAAAGTGGCACAAGCCGACGAACATTCAAAAAGTGTAATCGAAAATGCTTTGAAAAAAACATTCGCACCGGAATTCCTTAACAGAATTGACGATGTAATTGTTTTCAATCCATTAGAAAAAGAACACATCGATTTAATTATCGAAATTGAATTGAAAAAACTTTATGCCAGAGTTGCAGAACTTGGTTATAACCTAACCTTATCTGACAAAGCAAAAGCGTTCATTGCCGAAAAAGGTTTTGACAAACAATTTGGTGCTCGACCATTAAAAAGAGCTATCCAAAAATATGTTGAAGATGCATTAGCCGAAGAAATTATTACTTCCAAAATAGTATCAGGCGATGAGATTTTTATGGATTTGGACGAAACAGCTCAAGAGTTGACTGTTACCATCCAAAAAACAGAAAATCCGACGAAATAATAAAATATAATTTCTACTTTTATAAACCATTAAGAGGTTAAGAAAATTAAGTATTACTTAATGAAACTTAAACTCTTAGTGGTTTAATTTTTTATTACAAATGAATTCAAATAAAATTATATTAGGTTCCGAAGAATGGTGTTCGTTTCCCGAACTTGGAATTCCTGCCATCAAAGCTCGCGTTGATTCAGGGGCAAAAACTTCTGCGTTGCATGCTATCAATATTGCTCCTTTTAAAAAGGACGATGAAAATTGGGTGAAATTTGACATCAATCCTATTCAGAATAATCTAAAAACCGTTATTCATTGCGAAGCAAAGCTAATTGATAAACGAGTTGTAAAAAGTTCCAGCGGTTTTCGAGAACAACGTTATGTTATTCAAACCGAACTAAAAATCGGCAACGACAATTGGGCAATCGAAATGACATTGACCAATCGTGATTCGATGGGTTTCAGAATGTTGCTTGGTCGTGAAGCTATGAGCGGAAGAATTTTGGTTGATCCGGAGCAAAAATATTTGTTAGGACAAACTTCTATAGAAATTTTAAAAGATTTGTATCAAAATTCCGTTTCCAAAAAATCTGGTCTTCGCATTGGACTTTTAGCTAGTAATCCTGAATTGTACAGCAACAAACGAATCATGGAAGCCGGTGAAATGCGTGGTCATGAGATGCTTTTTTTGAACATCAAAGAATGTTATATGAAACTCGATGCCGATAAACCTGAGATTCATTATCGTGGCGGAAAAATCCTTGACAATTTTGATGCTATTATTCCTCGAATTCGTCCAAGTATTACGTTTTACGGTTGTGCTTTAACCCGACAATTCGAAGCCATGAAAGTCTATTGTTTGAATTCGGCAGCCGCGATTACGCAATCAAGAGACAAACTATTTTCACTGCAATTGCTTTTGAGAAACGGTGTAGATATTCCAACAACAGGTTTTGCCAATTCGCCATTAGATACCGACGATTTGATTAAAATGGTTGGCGGTTCGCCTTTGATTGTCAAATTATTAGAAGGAACACAAGGGAAAGGTGTTGTTTTGGCAGAAACCAAGAAAGCAGCCGAATCGGTAATTAATGCTTTTAAAAGTTTAAATGCTAATATTTTAGTTCAAGAATTTATTAAAGAAGCTAACGGGAAAGATTTGCGTCTTTTTGTAGTTGACGGAAAAGTAGTTGCCGCTATTCAACGTGAAGCTGCTGCGGGAGAATTTCGAGCTAACATTCACATGGGTGGAACAGCATCAGTTATAAAACCAACGGTTGAAGAAAAGAAAATCGCCATCAAAGCTGCAAAAGCTATGGATTTAAAAGTGGCAGGCGTTGACATTATCCGTTCATCAAAAGGTCCGCTTTTATTGGAAGTAAATTCTTCACCGGGTTTAGAAGGTATTGAAGGTGCAACTCATAAAGACATTGCCGGAGAAATGATTAAAGCGATTGAAAAGAATTTTAAGAAGTAATAAATACAGAATGATTAAGCAATTAAAACCCGTTTTTTATATTTTACTCGCCTCACTTTTATTTTTTATTATCGGCGGAGTAATGAAATTAATAGGATTTTTAATCATTAGCACATTTATTCTTGCATTAGTTCCTGTTTCATTAATTGTTGCCATATTATTATTGATAGTCATATTAATCAAGCATTTTTTTAAGATATGAATCCCTATCTTGATATCATCATAAGAAGCGTAAGTGTTTATCTGTTCATGATAATTGCTTTACGTATTTTTGGTAAAAAAGAATTATCTCAACTCAATACTGCCGATGTTATTCTCATTTTATTGATTAGTAATTCGGTACAAAATGCTATGGTTGGCAGTAATGTTTCTCTTTTAGGCGGAATTACAGCTGCAATTGCCTTATTTTTAATTAATTTTCTTTTCAAAAGAATAATGCTAAAATCCAAGTTCATTAAAAATTTAGTTCAAGACAAACCCGAAATTCTAATTCACAATGGAAAAATTGAATTTAAAACTTTGGCTCGTTTAGGAATTTCCTCCGATGAACTTCAGGAAGCCATGCGTGAACACGGCGTAGAATATTACAAAGATGTAAAATTAGCCATGCTCGAAATTGATGGTAATATCAGTGTGATTTCAGGGAATGAAAACTTGAAACAAACACATCATAAACGAAAAATACACAAAACACTAGGTAACTTAAACCAATAGAATTATGAACTTACTTTCTCAAATTATAATCGGATTTATTGCAATATTACATGTTTACATTCTTTGGCTCGAAATGTTTGCTTGGACAACTCGCGCTAAGAAAGTTTTTAAAACCATACCCGAAGACCAATTTGAAAAGACAAAAATCATGGCAGCCAATCAAGGTTTATACAATGGATTTCTTGCTGCTGGATTGATTTGGTCGTTACTAATTTGTAATGCTACTTGGAGTAAAAACGTAGCTTTGTTCTTTTTAGGATGTGTTTTAGTTGCCGGAATTTACGGCGCATTAACCGCTTCCAAACGCATCTTTTTTGTACAAGCTGTTCCTGCTATTTTGGGGATTTTGAGTTTGGTACTATAGTTAATTTTAACATTTCAAAATGCAAAATAAATCAACGTTTATAAAGATTTTTATTATAGCAAATTTATTGTTTAATAATCTTACTGCCCAATCTCAAAATATCAATTTTAAAAATAAATACTTTAAAAATTGTGTTTTAGAAAAATACCCAGAAATTGATATTGATAAAAATGGAGAAATAAACCAACTTGAAGCAGAAAAAGTTTTAAAATTAAGTTTAATGGAACTTAATATTGAAAATGTAGAAGATTTAAAACATTTCAAAAATTTAAAATATCTATCACTAACCGATAACAAAATATATGATTTTAAACTTAGTGATTTTCTATACTTGGAAGAGTTATATATAGCAAAAAATAATTTATCAAAAATTGAGATATCTAATCTTACTTCATTAAAAGTATTTGCATGTGGTGTGAATAAAATAACCGATGTAATAATAAATAATTGCCCAAATATTGAGTCATTAAACTTAATGGACAATCAAATCAATTTCATTGATTTAAAATCTCTTAAAAAGTTAAAATACTTATCCTTAGACAATAATAAATTATTTGATGTCGATATTTCAAATAATACTGAATTAATACAAATAATAATCTATAACAATCATTTAAAAACATTAAACATTAGAAATAATTTAAAGTTGAAAATGAATATACTTTACATAGATAAAGATGTTGAATTACAAGGTACTGAAGACCAACTTTTAAAATATAAACCAGCCAAAATTTTAAAACAGAATTAACCAATATTTTTATTTTTGATTAAACAACAACTACTCCTCCAAATCAATCATAAAACTATCCAAAAACGCTACTGATTTTTCAATGTCATAATGCAAAATTCGGTCTTCTTTAACCAACGGAACTTCTTCGCGATAGGATTTTACAAAGCTTTCCAAAAACTCACTAGATTGCAATGGTCGTCTAAATTCAATCGCTTGTGAAGCATTCATTAATTCAATAGCCAAAATTCGTTCTAAATTTTCAATAATCCTAAGGCATTTTGTAGCAGCATTTGAACCCATAGAAACATGATCTTCTTGTCCGTTACTCGAAACAATACTATCAATACTTGCCGGAGTTGCTAACTGTTTATTTTGGCTCACAATACTTGCAGCAGTATATTGTGGTATCATAAATCCTGAATTCAAACCTGGATTGTCAACTAAAAATGCCGGCAAACCTCGTAATCCGGAAATCAACTGATACGTTCTTCTTTCAGAAATACTGCCTAATTCTGCCAAAGCAATTCCTAGAAAATCCAACGCCAATGCTAAAGGTTGTCCATGGAAATTTCCACCTGAAACAATCAAATCTTCGTCTTTAAAAATATTTGGATTATCCGTAACCGAATTGATTTCTGTCTTAAATACTTTCTTTACATAATCTATTGCATCCTTCGAAGCACCATGTACTTGCGGAATACAACGGAACGAATATGGATCTTGAACATGCTCTTTTTCTTGCGCAATAATTTGGCTTCCTTCTAATAATTCGTTCATTCGTTGCGCCGTTACAATTTGTCCTTTATGCGGACGAACGTAATGGATTAATTCATTAAACGGCTCAATTCTTCCGTCAAAACCTTCCAATGAAACTGCCGAAATTACATCTGCTAAATATGAATATTTCATCGCTTTTAACAAAACATAACAACCATACGAACTCATAAATTGCGTTCCGTTTAACAACGCCAAACCTTCTTTGGATTGTAAAACGATTGGCTTCCATCCCATTTTTTCCAACACTTTTCCTGCCGGTTGACGAAATCCTTCATAATTTACTTTGCCTTCGCCTAATAATGGTAATGACAAATGCGCTAACGGAGCCAAATCGCCACTTGCACCAAGTGAGCCTTGATTGTAAATTACCGGTAAAATATCGTTGTTATAAAAATCGATTAATCGTTCCACCGTTTGCAATTGAACACCTGAATTTCCATAGCTTAAACTTTGAATTTTAAGTAGCAGCATCAGCTTCACGATTTCTTGCGGCACTTCTTCACCAGTTCCACAAGCATGCGATTTCACTAAGTTTTCTTGTAGTTTGGATAAATTTTCATTCGATATTTTAACATTACATAACGAACCAAAACCGGTATTTATACCATAAATTGGCGTTTCATTAGAAGCCATTTTTTGATCTAAATAATCACGACATTGTTGAATGTTTACCTTTGCTTCTTCTGATAATGCCAATGTTTTATGCTCAGAAATAATCTCTTGTAATGCTTCTAAAGTCAACACTTCAGAACTAATATAATGCGAATGCTCCATTTTTTACAGGAATTAAAAGCCCAAAATTCCGTAAACGAATGTTAAAAAGCAATTATTTTTTCGCTATTTTATTGACAAATTATCAATAATAGTTTTCAAAATAAATTTACTTTAAAAATTTAACAAACTATATCGTTTTTCTTTTATCAAATCCTCAAAAATAATTCTTTATATAAAAGTTTAAAAATAAATACTATATATTTGAAAAATATGATTGCCAATAATTTTACATATAATTTCTCACAAGCAACCAATTCTTTGGTTGAAGTAACTGTTGGCACTACATCAACTACCACAACCCCATTTGGGGTATAATTTTCACATATAATCCATATTTATATGCTTTCATTAGAAAGCTGCTTAAACTTTTAAACTCATATTCAAAATTCATAACTAAAAAGTCATGATTGTATTAAAATTTGGCGGAACATCGGTTGCCAATGCCGAAAACATTACCAAAACAATAAATATTGTTGCTCAAAAAAGCAAGGACAAAAAACTAGCCATAGTCGTTTCTGCTTTTAGCGGTGTTACCGATTTATTAATTTTAGCAGGAAAAACAGCTTCTGTAAAAGACAAAAATTACAAAAATATTGTTTCCGAAATCGAAAAGAAACACAAAGAAGCTATTGAAGAATTAATTCCTTTAAGCGAACAAAGCGAAATCATCGATATTGTAAATAGCAACATCAACCACTTAAAAACATTATTGGATGGTTGTTATCTTTTAGGTGAATTATCCAACAGAACTGCTGATATCGTTGCCGGTTTCGGGGAATTATTATCATCACAGATTATTGCAACAGCATTAAAGCAAAAAGTAAGTAATTCTACCTTTAAAGACAGTCGCGAACTAATAAAAACCGATAATAATTTTGGGAAAGCTTCCGTTAATTTTATTGAAACTAACACATTAATTAATAGTTATTTAAAAAATAATAATCAACAAGTTACTATTTTTCCAGGTTTTATAGCTTCTTCTGTCGATGGAAATACAACTACGCTTGGTCGTGGCGGATCAGACTATACCGCAGCTATTATTGCAGCTGCTATCAATGCTGAAGTTTTAGAAATTTGGACTGATGTAAATGGTATGTTCACAGCCAATCCAAAAATTGTAAAACAAGCTCAACCTATCGAAACCATTTCTTATCAAGAAGCGATGGAATTATCTCATTTTGGTGCAAAAGTGTTATATCCACCAACAATTCAGCCGGTTTTAAAAGATAATATTCCAATTCTTATCAAAAATACGTTTGAACCCGAAGCCAATGGAACATTAATTTCAAACAATCCATCATCAACCAGTAATCCAATCAAAGGAATTTCGCATATTGACAAAATTGCATTATTAACACTTGAAGGTTCAGGAATTGTAGGTGTTTCAGGTTCATCTAAACGTTTGTTTGAAGTGCTTTCTATCGAAAACATCAATGTGATTTTCATTACTCAAGCTTCATCCGAGCATTCTATCTGTATCGGAATTCTAAATTCAGATGCTGAAAATGCCGAAAAAGCTATCAACAAAGCTTTTGAACTGGAAATCGCTCAAGGAAAAATCGATAAATGCATTGTTGAAAAAGACTTATGCATCGTGGCATTAGTTGGTGAAAACATGAAAAATCACCAAGGCATTTCAGGAAAAATGTTCAGCACTTTAGGCAAAAACAACGTTAACATTCGTGCCATTGCTCAAGGTGCATCCGAAAGAAATATTTCGGTAGTAATCAATGAAAAAGATGTAAAAAAAGCACTAAACACTTTGCACGAACGCTTCTTTGAAGACAATACCAAGCAATTGAACTTATTCGTTATGGGCGTTGGAAACGTAGGTGAGAAATTCATTGATCAAATCAGTCAGCAAAAGAAATTCTTAAAAGAAAATCGCAGAATTAATGTTCGTGTTATTGCATTAGCCAACTCCCGAAAAATGGTTTTCGACGAAGATGCTATCAATCTAAAAGACTGGAAAACCGCTTTAGATAATGGCGAAACTGCCAATGTGGAAAGTTTCATTTCTCGTGTAAAAGAACTCAATCTTCGTAACAGTATTTTTGTTGACATCACAGCAAACTATGATGTAGCCGGAATTTACGACCAATTTTTATCCAAAAATATTGCCGTAGTAACCTGTAATAAAATTGCCTGTTCATCAGAATTCAATAACTATAAAAATCTGAAAGATTTATCCCGAAAATATAACGCACCATTCTTATTTGAAACCAATGTTGGCGCAGGCTTACCAATCATCGATACTTTGAAATTATTGATTGCTTCAGGCGATAAAGTCAATCGTATCAATGCTGTTTTATCAGGAAGTTTGAACTTTATTTTCAATAATTTTAGTGAAAGTTATAATTTTCATGATGTGGTCAAAGAAGCAGGAGTTCAAGGATTTACTGAACCCGATCCTAAAATCGATTTGAGCGGAGTTGATGTAGCCAGAAAAATATTAATTCTAATCCGTGAAAGCGGTTATCAAATGGATATGGAACAAATTGAAAACAACTGTTTCCTTCCTGATGAATGCATGAAAACAACAAATAATGATGATTTTTTCAAATCATTGACAACTCACGAAGCTCATTTTAACAAATTATTAGCCGAAGCGAAAGCAAAAGACAGCCGCATCAAATTTGTAGCAAGTTTCGATAACGGAAAAGCATCAGTTGGCTTACAATTCATCCCAAAAGAAAGTCCGTTTTACAACCTTGAAGGAAAAGACAACATTGTCGAATTCTATACCGATCGTTATGTGGATCAACCGCTAATTATCAAAGGTGCCGGTGCTGGCGCAGCTGTTACTGCATCAGGGATTTTTGCCGATGTTGTCCGAATTGGAAATGTATAAACTTAGTCAAAAGTCAAAAGTTGAAAAGTCAAAAGTAAAATATGACAATTCAGTTTATGACTTTAGACTTTATGACTTTAAAACTTTATGACTACTATAAAAATATTCTGTCCGGCAACTATCGCTAATCTCAACTGCGGTTTTGATGTACTTGGATTATGCTTAGAAGGCATTGGTGACGAAATGATTTTCAGAAAAACTTCCCAAAAAGGAATTACAATTTCTAAAATTACTGGAGCCGATTTACCATTAGAAACCAACAAAAACGTTGCCGGAGTTGCCGCTTTAGCAATTTACAACACCATCAATCCTGATTTTGGAATTGAAATCGAAATCCATAAAAAAATCAAAACCGGAAGCGGTATCGGAAGTTCGTCAGCCAGTGCTGCCGGAGCCGTTTTTGGTATAAATGAACTACTTGGAAAACCCTATTCTAAAAATCAATTAGTCGATTTCGCCATGAAAGGTGAAGCCATTGCCAGCGGTTCAGAACATGCTGATAACGTTGCGCCGTGTTTGCTTGGCGGATTTACTTTGGTTCGAGGTTACAATCCGTTGGATGTCATTAGAATTGATAGTCCAAGCGAACTCTTTGCTGTTGTGCTTCATCCGCATATTGAAGTTAAAACTTCCGATTCTCGTGCCGTTTTAAAACCTGAAATTATTTTGAAATCAGCCATTACACAATGGGGAAACTTGGGCGGATTTATCGCTAGTTTATATACTAATGACTACAATTTACTTGGTCGTTCGTTGCAAGATGTTGTCATTGAACCGTTGCGTAAACATTTAATTCCTAACTTTGATTTGGTAAAAAACAGCGCATTACAAAACGGAGCTTTAGGTGCCGGAATTTCAGGTGCCGGACCGTCAATTTTTGCTTTGTGCAAAGGTCAAGAAACCGCCGAAAAAGTAGCCTATGCCATGAGCAACAGTTATCAAGAAACTGGAATTGAATTTGACATGCATATTTCAAAAATCAATCCGAATGGAGTAATCGAAATCAAAAATTAAACACAGATTTCACAAATTTCCACAGATTTAATTTGTATGAATTTGTGAAATCTGTGTCCAAAAAAAATAAAATGAACTATTACAGCTTAAATAATAAAAACCATAAAGTAACTTTCCAAGAAGCAGTAATTCAAGGATTAGCTCCCGATAGAGGTTTGTATTTCTCCGAAACAATAACACCTCTACCCGATTCGTTTTTTCAAAACATAGAAACGCTTTCCAATGAAGAAATTGCTTTAGAAGCCATCAAACAATTTGTTGGCGATGAAATTCCGGAAACCGAACTCAAAAAAATCATAACCGAAACACTTTGTTTCGATTTTCCGTGCATTCCTGTAGAAGACAATGTGTTTTCATTGGAGCTTTTTCACGGACCAACAATGGCATTTAAAGATGTTGGTGCTCGATTTATGTCGCGTTGTTTGGGTTATTTCAATCGAAATACCGATAAGAAAGTCACTGTTTTAGTGGCAACTTCTGGCGATACTGGTGGCGCAGTTGCCAGTGGTTTTTTAGGCGTAAAAGGAGTTGAAGTCGTTATACTTTATCCATCGAGAAAAGTAAGCGATATTCAAGAACGACAACTTACTACATTGGGACAAAATATAAAAGCACTGGAAGTTGATGGTGTTTTTGACGATTGCCAAGATATGGTCAAAAAAGCTTTTTTAGACGAAAGTCTAACGCACAAAAACCTCACTTCGGCTAATTCCATCAATATTGCACGTTGGTTGCCACAAATGTTCTATATTTTCTTTGCTTACAAACAACTGAAAAAATATAATAAACATATTGTATTGTCATGTCCGAGTGGAAATTTTGGAAACATTTGTGCCGGAATTATGGCTAAAAGATTAGGATTACCTATTTCACATTTTGTGGCATCAACCAATGCCAACGATACAGTTCCGAGGTTTTTGGAAAAAGGAAACTATGAACCAAAACCTTCTGTTGCCACTATTTCCAACGCAATGGACGTAGGCAATCCAAGTAATTTTATCCGTATTCAAGAATTGTACAATAATGATTTAAACAAATTTAAAAAGGATTTTTCTTCTTATTCTTTTTCTGATGCGGAAACAGAAATTACAATCAAAGATATTTACTCTCGAACCAAATATATTGCTGAACCTCACGGTGCTGTTGGTTATCTTGGTTTGAAAAAAGAAATGCAAAAGCAAACTAATTCCATTGGTGTTTTCTTAGAAACAGCTCATCCAATTAAATTTTTGGACATTGTTGAACCTTTATTGGATTTACAATTACCTATTCCAAAACAGATAGAAAGCGTTTTAAACAAAGAGAAAGTTTCTGTTAAAATTAAAACATATGAAGAGTTAAAAGATTTTTTGGATTAAAAATTTAACATCTATATTTGTTAAAAATCTAACCACATGAAAAAAATTACTTCATTACTTGTTTTTTTGTTGATTTTATCATCTTGCGGCAAGCGTCAAACCCGAGATATGTTGACTTCTGGTGATTATGACGGTGCAATTTTAAACGCTGTTGAAGGTTTACGCGGAAACAAAGCAGCTAAAGGAAAACAAGACTATGTTTATATGCTCGAAGAAGCATTTGCTAAAGCTAAAGAACGTGATTTACGTAATATTAATGTTTGGTTTAAAGATGCTAATCCACAGAATTTAGAGAAAATTTACAATACTTACGTTCAACTAAACTCGCGTCAGGAAAGCATTCGCCCATTATTACCTTTAAAATTATTAAAACAAGGTCGAAATGCTATTTTCCCTTTTGACGACTATTCTGATCAAATTATAAGCAGCAAAAGTGCTTTGGCAAAATACTTATATGACAATTCAAAAGCGCTTTTGATTAATAAAGACAAAAATGTTATCCGTCGTGCTTATGATGATTTGGTTTATCTAAAAACCTTAAGTCCCGGATTTAAAGATACCGACAAACTGATTGACGAAGCTCGATTTAAAGGAACCGATTTTGTTAGTGTTTATACCAAAAACGAAACCAATATGGTCATTCCTATTCGTCTTGAAAATGATTTATTGGATTTCAGCACGCTAGGTTTAAACGATAAATGGACTGTTTATCACAGCAACCGTCAAAAAGGAATTGACTATGACTACGGAATGATTGTTAATTTCCGTGAAATCAATATTTCTCCTGAACAAGTAAAAGAAAAAGAAATTCAAAAAGAGAAACTAATTAAAGTTGGATTAAAAAATTTATTAAACGCAAATGGACAAGTTGTAAAAGACAGCTTAGGCAAAGCTATAAAAGTTGATGACATGAGAACTGTTCGTGCAACTGTTTATGAATTTGCTCAATTCAAAGCTTGTCAAGTAGCCGCAAAAGTTGATTATATCGATTTTAAAACTAATCAATTATTACAAACATTTCCTTTAGCAAGTGAATTCACATTCAACTATATGTATTCAAGATTTAAAGGTGATAAACGTGCTTGTGAACAAGATTATTATCCTTATTTTGAGCGAAGAGCTGTTCCGTTTCCTTCCAATGAACAAATGGTTTATGACACCGGAAATGATTTAAAAGGCAAACTGAAAGACATTATTGTTCGGAATAAGTTTAGAAGATAAAACAAAAAACGCATTGGATTTCAATGCGTTTTTTATTATATTAAACAAGTACTTCTAACTTTTTCGCATCAATACTTTCATGTGAAGTATCATAAATCGCTTTTCCTTCTTTAATCACAATGATTTGTGGTGATTGATGAATAATCCCGAAACGTTCTGCAATGGTATTAGAAATTTCACGATAAGCCAACAAATCCAAATAATACAAACTCATTTTAGCATCGGGAATGGTAAACTCCTTTTGGAATTGATTCCATGCCATTCGGCTAATGCTACATCGTGTACTGTGTTTAAATATTGCTATCGGCTTTTCATGAGAGTCAACTTCTAAATCTTTTAACTGCTCTAAATTTTCCAGCTCATTCCAATAAACTTCGGGTATTGATTGCGGCTTATTATTACCAAATAACTTATCTAAAAAACTCATATTTCGTCATATTTTAGGACATTTTGTCTTTCGTTTAAACAAATATAAACAAAAAATCAGCCATTTTGACCGTTTCGAAACATTGGAACATAAATTGACAATTCTTTATTGACGTTTTCAAAACGTATATCAAAACTATATAAAGGAGAAAAAATATATGAACTTAAAAAATTTAACTATTAAATCGCAAGAAGCGTTGCAACAAGCCCAACAAATTGCACATTCTTATGAAAATAAACAAATCGAGAACGAACATCTTATTAAGGGAATTCTCGAGGTTGATGAAAATGTTACGCCTTTTATTCTGAAAAAATTAAACGTAAATGTTGAACTTTTCAAAAAAATAGTAGACAGTACTTTACAAAGTTTTCCGAAAGTTTCCGGTGGTGATGTAATGCTTTCCCGCGAAGCTATGCATGCCTTAAACGAAGCCGGAACTATTGCAAAAAAAGGAAATGACGAATTTATTTCCATTGAACATTTACTTTTAGCCATTTTCAAATCAAAAAGCAAAGTTGCTCAAATTCTGAAAGATCAAGGTGTTACTGAAAAAAGTTTACAGTTAGCTATTGATGAAATTAGAAAAGGAGAAAGAGTTACTTCTGCTTCTGCCGAAGAAACCTATAATTCGTTGAATAAATACGCTAAAAATCTCAATGAATTAGCTAAAAACGGTAAACTCGATCCGGTTATCGGTCGTGATGAAGAAATACGTAGAGTTTTACAAATTCTAACGCGCCGTACCAAAAATAATCCAATGTTAGTTGGTGAACCCGGAGTTGGTAAAACAGCTATCGCCGAAGGTTTAGCACACCGCATTGTGGACGGTGACGTGCCGGAAAATCTAAAAGATAAAATCGTATATTCACTTGACATGGGTGCGTTGATTGCCGGTGCTAAATACAAAGGAGAATTTGAAGAGCGACTAAAAGCTGTGGTTAAAGAAGTAACTTCTGCTGAAGGTGATATTGTACTTTTCATTGACGAAATCCATACATTGGTTGGTGCCGGCGGTGGCGAAGGTGCAATGGATGCTGCAAATATTCTGAAACCAGCTTTGGCGCGAGGTGAATTACGTGCTATTGGTGCAACAACTTTGGACGAATACCAAAAATATTTTGAAAAAGATAAAGCGTTAGAAAGACGTTTCCAAAAAGTAATAGTTGATGAACCTGATACCGAAAGTGCGATTTCGATTTTACGTGGTATCAAAGAAAAATATGAGACACATCACAAAGTTAGAATTAAAGATGATGCTATCATAGCTTCTGTGGAATTATCACAGCGTTACATTACCAATCGTTTTTTACCCGATAAAGCTATCGATTTGATGGATGAAGCAGCATCAAAACTTCGAATGGAAATCAATTCCAAACCAGAAGAATTGGATGTTTTGGACAGAAAAATTATGCAATTGGAAATTGAAATTGAAGCCATTAAAAGAGAAAATGACGAAACCAAACTGAAAAGTTTAGGTTTAGATTTAGCTAATTTAAAAGAAGAACGAAACGAAATTTTTACCAAATGGAAATCTGAAAAAGATGTAGTCGATAATATTCAAGCAGTAAAACTCGAAATTGAGGATTATAAAATAGAAGCTGAGCGTGCCGAACGAGATGGCGATTATGGGAAAGTAGCCGAAATCCGTTACGGAAAAATCAAAGAAGCTCAGGAACGTCTTGACAACCTTCAAAAGCAGTTAGCCGAAAATCAAGCAGGAAATTCATTAATTAAAGAAGAAGTAACTCGTGAAGATATTGCTGAAGTCGTTGCCAAATGGACCGGTGTTCCTATAACTAAAATGCTACAAGGCGAAAGAGAAAAGCTTTTGAAATTGGAAGACGAATTACACCAAAGAGTCGTTGGACAAGAAGAAGCAATTCAGGCAATTAGTGACGCCGTTCGCAGAAGTCGTGCCGGATTACAAGATATGAAAAAACCTATTGGTACGTTTCTTTTCCTTGGAACTACCGGAGTTGGTAAAACCGAATTAGCCAAAGCATTAGCCGAATATTTATTTGACGATGAAAATGCAATGACCAGAATCGACATGAGCGAATACCAAGAGCGTCATTCCGTAAGTAGATTAGTTGGTGCGCCTCCGGGATATGTTGGTTATGACGAAGGTGGACAATTGACCGAAGCAGTGCGAAGAAAACCGTATTCAGTTATTTTGTTAGACGAAATTGAAAAAGCACATCCGGATACATTTAATATCTTATTACAAGTTTTGGACGAAGGAAGATTAACCGACAATAAAGGTCGCTTGGCTGATTTTAAAAACACAATTATTATTATGACATCCAATATGGGAAGTCATATTATTCAGGAAAAATTTGAAAACCTGAAAGGAAGTATTGAAGCCGCTACCGAAGCTGCAAAAACTGAAGTTTTAGGTTTATTGAAACAAACTGTACGTCCGGAATTCATAAACCGAATTGACGAAATCGTAATGTTTACACCGTTAACTTCTGCTAATATCAAAGAGATTGTAGGATTACAACTTAAAGGTATTACTAAAATGTTGGCACAACAAAACATTACAATGGATGCTACTCCGGAAGCTATTGACTATTTGGCACAAAAAGGTTATGATCCGGAATTTGGTGCAAGACCGGTAAAAAGAGTTATCCAACGAGAAGTTTTAAACCAACTCTCTAAAGAAATTTTATCTGGTAAAGTTTCTACTGATAGTATAATTCTACTCGATAGCTTTGACAATCAATTGGTTTTCAGAAATCAAGCAACAATGATTGAATAATAATAGAATATAATTCGAAAACAAAAAACTCCTCGTTTTCACGAGGAGTTTTTATTTATAAAGATTTCGAAAAATTATTTTTTCTCTTTCTTTTCCATTTCAGCTTTTAAGCCGGCAAGAATATCATTGTTATCTCCAAGAGCGTTTGCAGGAGCATTTGTTGAAGCTACAGTAGTTTCAGCAGCTTTTACATTTTTCTCTTCTTCTTCTCTAAAGATAGCTGTGTGAGAAGCAACAACTCTTTTGAATTCTTTGTTGAACTCAATTACTTTGAATTCAGCTTCATCACCTTTTTTCAATTTTTTACCGTCTTCTTTCTCTAAATGACGAGCAGGAATAAATGCTACTACATCATCACCAAAATCAACTGTTGCACCTTTGTCAACGATTTCAGAAATAGTTCCTGTATGAACAGTTCCTACTGCAAAAGCGTCTTCATGTTTGTCCCAAGGATTTTCAGTTGTTTGTTTGTGACCTAAAGATAATTTACGTCCATCAACATCCAACTCCAATACAACAACATCTAATTTATCACCTACGTTAACAAATTCTGACGGATGTTTGATTTTTTTAGTCCAAGATAAATCAGAGATATAAACTAAACCATCGATTCCTTCTTCTAATTCAATGAAAATACCAAAGTTTGTAAAGTTTCTAACAACACCTGTGTGCTTAGAACCTACTGGGTATTTAGCAGTGATGTCAGTCCAAGGATCTTGAGTCATTTGTTTGATACCTAAAGACATTTTTCTTTCGTCTCTGTCTAAAGTTAAGATAACAGCTTCTACCTCATCTCCTACTTTAACGAAATCCTGAGCACTTCTCAAGTGAGTTGACCAAGACATTTCAGAAACGTGGATTAAACCTTCAACTCCTTCAGCTACTTCAATGAAAGCACCATAGTCAGCCAAAACAACTACTTTACCTTTTACTTTATCACCTACTTTTAAGTCAGCTCCTAAAGCATCCCAAGGATGAGCATTTAATTGTTTTAAACCTAATTGGATTCTTGTTTTCTCATCATCAAAATCAAGGATAACTACGTTTAATTTTTGATCTAATTCAAGAACTTCACTTGGGTGATTGATTCTTGACCAAGAAAGATCAGTAATGTGGATTAATCCATCAACACCACCTAAGTCAATAAACACACCATAAGAAGTAATGTTTTTAACAACACCTTCTAATACTTGTCCTTTTTCTAATTGACCAATGATTTCTTTTTTCTGAACTTCGATATCAGCTTCGATAAGCGCTTTATGAGAAACAACAACGTTTTTGAATTCGTGGTTAATTTTTACCACTTTGAATTCCATCATTTTGTTTACATATACATCGTAGTCACGGATTGGTTTCACATCAATTTGTGAACCCGGTAAGAACGCTTCAATTCCAAAAACGTCAACGATCATACCACCTTTAGTTCTGCATTTAACGAAACCTTGAACAATTTCTCCGCTTTCGTTAGCTGCAATAACTCTATCCCATGATTTGATAGTTCTAGCTTTTCTGTGAGATAATACTAATTGACCTGTTTTGTCCTCACGAACGTCAATTAATACCTCAACTTTGTCTCCAACTTTTAAGTTTGGATTGTAACGGAATTCGTTTAAAGAAATAACACCTTCCGATTTTGCATTAATATCAACAATTGCATCTCTGTCAGTAATACGAACTACTACACCTTCTACAACTTCTTCATTGTCAGTAGAGATAAAAGTTTTAGTTACTAAATCTTCAAACTCTTGCAAGTTTTTTTCATCTACTGCATCAATTCCTTCTGCGTAATTGTGCCAGTTAAAATCGTTTAAAAACGCCTGTTGATCTTTGTTTAATTCAGCCATGCTGATAAAATAATTTGTATGCCGTGCTTCTTGAGTTTATTATCGAAGAGAAAACAACAGCAGTGTTTTACATAAATAGTTGATACCTAAAGGAAACTCTACTTCGCCAAAAGGTTTGCAAAATTACGCATAATTTCTTAACTACAAAACATTTAACACAAGAAATAATTGTTTTTTCTTGAAGCGAATCGTTTGGGAATTTTTGTATGCCGCTTTCCCGCTTTTCGCTCTACTTCGTGCCGCTACAATCGGGGCTAAATAGGAATTCCCATTGATTTCTTGAAAACAAAAAACCCTGTCAGAGTTTAAAACTCTGACAGGGTTTTTATAAAATTCACATAAAAGACTTTGCTTCCACAGCCATTTTTACCAAAGAAGCTACATTTTTTGCTCCAAATTTTGCAAGTAAACTTTTTCGATGCGTATTAGCAGTAGGCAAACTGATAAAAAGTTTTTCAGCTATTTCAGGATTTGTATATCCGTCACAAATTAAGCCCAAAACTTCCTTTTCACGTTTTGTAATAATCGGACTTGACGCTTCAGTAAGTTCAAGAGATTCTGCAGCTTCCATACAAAGATATTCTTCACCATTCATTACTGCAAAAATTGCATCTAAAAGTTCTTCTTTGGAAGCATTTTTTAAAAGATACCCCGAAGCTCCGCTTTTCAACATGTCTTTAATAATAGATTGCTGATTATAAGTACTTAATCCTAAAATTTTAATTTTTGGATATTTCTTTTTTACTTGTTTGCAAAGATCAATTCCACTTTCATTAGGCAAACTAATATCCATCAAAATAACGTTGGGTTGATACATTTCTAAAAAATCTAGACAAGAATCAGCATTCATGGCATGACCTAACCAATTAATATTTTCTTCGTCCTGCAAAATGGAACGAATTCCTTCAATAACCATAAAATGATCATCAACAATAAAGATGTTAATACTCATAACATTGGGATTTCTATTAATATTGATGTTCCTTTATTTATACTCGAGATTAAATCAATTTTTCCTTTCATTAATTGCACCCTATTTTGAATATTTCTCCAACCAATTCCATTTGAATTTTGAAGTACATCTTTGTCAAATCCTTTACCATCATCTTCAACAGTAATATGAAGCATTTTTTCTTCTTTGGACAAATGCATTTGAACCAGAAGTTGTTTTGCCTCGGAATGTTTCAAACTATTCGCAACGAGTTCCTGAATAATTCTATAACAAGCAATAGAAATTTCTGAGCTAAATTGTTGATTTTCCATATCAATCGACTGATAATTTATGGTCAAAGAAGCAGTGCGATTCAGTTCGGCACAAAATTCTCTTAAAGCGCTATCTAAATCATATTTCAGTAAATTTTCAGGCAACATATTGTGAGCAACCCGACGCATTTCTCGAATACTACTATCGAGTTGGTCAATACTTCTTTCAAATGCTTTGGCATTTTCTGGTGTCATTACAAGATTTTCTTTCATAGCATTAAAGGATAGTTTTACACCACTAAGCATTCCGCCGAGTCCATCGTGCAAATCTTTTGCAATGCGTGAACGTTCTTGTTCTTCACCACGAAGTACTGCTTGAGTTGCTGCAAGTTGTTTTTCTGCCTGTAATTCTATGATTTTTTGTTTTTGAATAGTTTGACGATGTTTTAAATTGCGATACATCAAAAATCCAAATAATAAAATCCCAAAAACAGTTCCTGCAAAAATATAATTGAGCAATCGACGATTTTCCAACTTAGCGTTTTGCTCCTTTATTTGTAAGTCTTTTTTAGCTGTTTGATATTTTTTATTGACATCAACTTCAAAACTATTCAAATCTTCATTTGAAATAATATTCTCAATTGAATCCGATTTACGTTCATACATTTCTCCTTTTGAAAAATCACCTTCCGCATAACTCATTTTAATCAGAAGTTCATAGTATGAATTTTTCATAAAATGATCATCTTCCAAACTTCCCAACTGATCAAAAGCAATACGTTCAGCATCACCATATCGGTTTTGATAAAAATGATTATATGCCTTAAGAAAAGGTATTCCTTCTTCATTGGAAGCGATTTTTTTACCCATTTGATTTTTTGATGTAAAGACATTCAACTCTGTCAAATGTTTGTTGAGAGCATTTTTATCGCCTCTTTCTTGAGCCATAAAAGATAAGTTGACTAATGATTTTACAACAGATCTTGGTACATCATTTTTGTAGGCAAGATATTTGATTTCATTTAACGTATTTTCAGCTTCCTTTCTTTGTCCAATCTCTTTTTGGGAAATTGCAACATTGTTCAGACAAATCAATAAACCTTTTATACTATTATACTTCTTACTAATTTCAATTCCTCTTTTTCCGTATTGAATGGATTTTTCGTACTGTCCAAGCTCATTATAAAGTCTTGAAAGATTTCCAAAAGTAATAGGTAAATTTACAGTATCTTTCAGTTGTTCGGTAAGATACAATGCTTTGTGAGCAGTTGTTATTGCTAAACTGTCCTTTCCTAAGTTAAGATACATTATAAAAAGTGAGCGTAACGCATCTGCTTTATTCCTTATATTTCTATTCTTTTCCGAATTTTTTAAAGCCTTCAAATTAATTTCAAGAGCTTTTTCGTAATCTTGCTCCGCATGGAAAATCTTTACTCCTGTAAAATAATATTCAAAATCATATTGCGGAGCATGAAGTTTGTCAATCAAGTTTTTCCCTTTTTTCCAGTAGATTTTTGCAGAATCTGTACTACTCAGAACATAATCACTTGCCAAATCAAAATACCGATTTATTTGTGATGTATCCTGTTTGGAAGTTTTGATTACAATAAATATACTATCCCTATTGAGTCGTTTTTGTGACCACAAATAAGATGGTATTACTATTACTAAAATAGCTATAAGAGTTTTCAATAGAATTATTTTTAAACAAATTTAGATATTTTATCATTTTAAAAACATCATACAAAAAGATGATTTTTAATAAATTATGAAAATATCATCTTTTTGTATGATTGATTTAGGTTCATTTTCTTATCAAATTTGCCTTGATGAAAATAAATAAAATTTAACTAAATCTAAAACATTATGAAAACTTTAAAATTATTAATTGCTTTTTTAGCAACTGCTACTTTCACAATTTCTTGTAGTAACGATGATGAAAACAATAAAACTTATCTTGAAGAAAATCCATTTCAATTATTTTTAGACGAATCTGGACTAAATGAGCTTAATAATCAAATCAATGCTGGTCAATATTACGAAGCTGGATTGCGATTTAAACCAACTGTTAAGGGAAAAATCAATGCAATATTTGTCAAGCTACCTACTTCACATTCGAATTTAAGAATAACTATTTGGGATGCCGAAAGTGAAACCGTTTTAAGAACAGAAACTATTGAAACTGTAACTGCTGATACCGAGACTTCTAAAACCATTTCACCTATTTCGTTAGAAAAAAACAAAGAATACACTATAACTTTCAACACCAACACTTGGTACCAAAGAAACAACTCCAACTCTAGCATACCTTATCCAATTACTGCTGGAAATATTGAAATTACGGGATTTCTATCTGGTGCAGGAGATTCACAAACATACCCATCTAGTTCACATCCAGCTGCTATAGCAGGAGATTTGAGTTTTGCTTTTCAACGTACAAAATAATTTTTTGCATAAATTAAAAAATTGAACACTATGAAAACAAGACTATCCTTTCTTCTTTTGTTTTTAGGAATCATTTCTCATTCACAAACGGTTTCTGTAGTTAACGGAAACTTAAAACAACCTCTTGGTGTTGCAATAGATCCTTTAGGATTTATTGTTATTGCAGATACCGGAAATAATTCAATTGTAAAGTTCAGTACGTTAAACAGCTCTTCCACTCCTGTTGTAAATCTTGAGCTGAACAATCCATGCGGCATTGCTGTCAAAGGAAATGTTATATATATAGCTGATACTGGCAACGGAATTATTAAAAAATTTGTTGCTCCGGGCACTCTCACTCCTTTGGGATATGGACATTTATCAGCTCCTAGAGGAGTTGCCGCTGATAATTCCGGTAACGTATATGTAACTTCCGGAAGCTCAATTATCCGCATGACCGGAACAGGGTCAAACATCACTAGCCTTGCAGGAGGGTTGGTTTCTCCGGAAGGTATTACCATAGATGATTCTGACAACTTCATTTACTTCACATGTGGTGATGGTACGGTAAAAAGAATGGCATTGAACGGAACAGGACTGACTACCATTGCCAGTGGCTTAGCATCTCCATCTGGTGTTGCGGTAGATTGGTCGGGAAATGTTTTTGTGGCAGAATATTCCAATAGCGCTATAAAGAAAATTACTTCAGCAGGTGTACTATCTACCTATGCTACCGGGTTGCAGGGACCGTATGGTGTCGCAGTAAACAATAGTTCAGGAAATGTTTTTGTGACAGAAGCCTACACTGATCAAGTTAAAATGATTGCTCCTGATGGAACAGCAACTGCTATAAAAAGACTCCATTACCCAACCGGAATTGTATGCGATCCATCCGGAAATCTATACATTACAGATACTACATCGCATAACATCAAAAAATTGAACAACAGTGGTGAATTGATTGCTGCAATTGGGCCGGCATGCAATTCCCCATACGGAATGGCCATAAGGCCAACGACCAATTCGATTTTCATTGCCAATACCTACAATAATTCCATCGACTTATTTAACTATGTGACCAATACCGGAAATCCATTGATTTCGGGAGGCATTCTCAACAGACCTCATGCAATTGCTGTAGACCAGTATTACATGTACATTGCCAACACGAACAGCAACACTATTCTAAAACGGGATGGCGCATCGATTTTTACTTTTGGAAATAACGGGGAATTCTATATGCCAATGGGGATTGCCTTAGATGCCGCAGGTCATATTTTTGTTGCTGACACAGGCCATCAGGCAATTAAACGAATGACAACTTCAGGAAGTGATATAACCACCATTGCTACTGGATTTACATTTCCGACAGGAGTTTTGGTCGACAGTTCCGGAAGAATTTATGTAGCAGACCGAGGGAATAATAATGATGGGAAGATTGTAGTACTTAACAGTTCCGGAGCTGTACTTTCTACTATTACCACTGGGCTTTCAATGCCTTATTCGATAACATTTGATTCCAATGGAGATGTGCTAATTACCGATATAGGTGATAAAAAAATTAAAAAACTAAATGTAGCTTCCCTTACAGTTACTGAGGTTTCCAGTGAAAATGCAGTAATAACCTATCCTAATCCAACCACAGATTTGGTGCATATATTATCAAATGAAGGCATAAAAACGGTAACTCTTTTTGATTTGTCAGGAAAGCTGATTATGAATAAAGATAACCCGGAAAATGAAATTTCATTGACACATTATCCCAAAGGGATATATCTGATGAAAATCACTCTGCACAACGGTACATCCGAAACCAAAAAAATTGTAAAAGAATAATAACTCATTAATCCATAAATATTGCATTATGAAAACAAAATTGTATAATTTCGTAATCTGTGTGTGTGTTTTAACCGGATTAGCACCCAATGCTTTTGCTCAATGGCAAACAGTTGGTTTTGCCGGCTTTTCGCAAAATGAAATTGGCAACCCTTCTCTCGCTTTTAATGAAACTGGTACACCATATGTAGCTTTCAATGATGGTGTTAATAATGCTACAGTAATGACTTACGACGGTACGTCTTGGGTTACAATAGGCAATGCAGATTTCTCTGCATATTCCACTGAAGATGTTTCCCTTGCAATAGATGGAAACGGAACTCCTTATGTTGCTTATATGGACAATGGCAATAACCATAAAGCCACAGTAATGAAATATGATGGCAACACTTGGGTAACAGTTGGCAACGCAGGCTTTTCGATGGGTACAGTCGGCTACACCAAAATTGCCATAGACAGTAATAATACACCATATGTGGCATATATGGATTATAGTAACAGCCAAAAAATTACTGTAATGAAATTCAACGGAACAGAATGGGTAGCAGTCGGCAATCCAGGATTACCAGCAGTTGGAACGTCCAATGATGTCTCTCTTGCTATAGATGCCAATAACGTTCCTTATGTATTTTATCCAGATGATTACAATTTCAACAAGGCAACTGTAATGAAATACAATGGTACTGCTTGGGAGCAGTTAGGCGAATCGTCCTCACCTTCCAATGCCTATCGCCCATCGCTTGCCATAAATGGAAGTGGCCTACCTTATATTGCCTACGAAGATGGTTCTAATCAGGGTAAAGCTACAGTAAAGAAATACAACGGCACGGCTTGGGAGACTATCGGAATAGCTGGTTTTTCTGCTGGCAGTGTTTGGTCTCCTTCTCTCGCAATTGATGGCAATGATACACCGTTTCTCGCTTATCAGGATTGGGGTAATAGTCAAAGAGCTACTGTAATGAAATACAATGGAACTTCTTGGGAAACAGTTGGGATTTCAGGATTTTCAGCAGATGTTGCTTGGTTCACCTCACTTGCCTTGGATGAGAATGGCACGCCTTATGTGGCTTATCAAGATTGGGGTAATAGCTCTAAAGTTACTGTAATGAAATTTACCAATACTATGGACATTCACGACAATGAAGCTCAAGCAAACAGCTGTTTTGTATATCCCAATCCTGCAAATGAAAAAATTTATATCGATTTTACCGAAAATAACATAATAGGTGACATTTCAGTTTTTGATATATCAGGGAAAATGCTATTTACTACACCAGTACAATCAAAAAATATTGAAATCAATATAAGTGATTGGAACAATGGATTATATTTCTTGAAATACTTTGGAGAAAAAAAACAGCAAACTGTAAAATTTATCAAGAAATAATAGTTTTAGCACAATATAAAGTGCATTTGCGTTTTTTTTAGAGTAGTTTTTTTTTATTGAAAGCCCTTTCAAAACTTCTTGAAAGGGCTTGTTTCATTAATGACTTACGTTCGCCACATCATTAGGATTATGTTTGTGTTTAAACAAAATTGCAAATGCAATTGCGATAATTAATGCATAAGCCGCAAACGCCAACCAGATTGTGTGCCAATCTCTTTCTCCATTATGCGTAAAATATTTTTCAATTGCCCAACCTGATGTAAAACTTCCTAAAACAGCTCCAAAACCATTAGTCATCATCATAAACAATCCTTGCGCCGAAGAACGAATTTTAGCATTTGTAGAAGTCTCTACAAACAATGAGCCCGAAATATTGAAGAAATCAAATGCCATTCCGTAAACGATACATGACAAAATAATCATCCATAAACCATCAGTCGGATTTCCGTAGGCAAATAACCCAAAACGTAAAACCCAAGCCAACATTGATATTAACATTACTTGTTTAATTCCGAAACGCTTCAAGAAAAACGGAATTGCCAAAATAAACAACGTCTCTGAAACCTGTGAAATTGACATAATGATAGTAGAATATTTCACTACAAATGAATCAGCATATTGAGGTACGTTTTTAAATTCATCTAAAAATACATCGCCATAAGCGTTCGTCAACTGCAAAGCTCCACCCAAAAACATTGAAAAAATAAAAAACAATGCCATTTTATAGGTCCCAAATAGTTTGAAAGCTTCCAATCCTAACGATTCTGCTAATGACGATTTTTCAGTCTTAGTATGTTGCGGTTTACATCTTGGCAATGTAAAAGCATACAATCCTAGTAAAATAGCTGCAATTCCGGCAATATAAAACTGATAAGCCGTAGCTTTATTTCCTGTCAAATTTGTCAACCACATTGCCGCAATAAACCCAACGGTTCCCCAAACTCTAATTGGCGGAAAATCTTTTACCACATCACTATCGGAACTATTTTTCAAAGCGGTATAAGAAATTGAATTAGACAACGCAATTGTCGGCATGTAAAAACACATAGCCAACAACATGACATATATAAAATTACTTGGTGAATCTACTTGAGGCAAATAAAACAAAACTAAAGCATACAAAATATGAAGAATTCCATATAACTTTTCAGCATTAATCCAACGATCGGCTAAAATTCCAGTTAATGTTGGCATAAACAAGGAAGCAATTCCCATTGTACCGAATACCAAACCAAATTGTGTTCCTTCCCATTGTTTTGTACCAAACCAAAAATTGGCAATAGTAATCAACCATGCACCCCAAACAAAGAACTGAAAGAAGTTCATGGCAATTAATCTGTTTTTTATACTCATCGTTTAATAGTTTTTTTGGAATTAAATAGCCCGTAAATCTACTATTAAAATTGAGATAAACAAAAAATTATAACGTTTTCGCCACTTGATTAACTAAATCCAGTACTTTTTGAAACTGTTCTTTCCGAGTAAGATTGGAATTATCAATTTCTATTGCATCATTGGCTTTCATTAAAGGAGAATCATCACGATGCGTATCAATATAGTCACGCTCTTCAACATTTTTCAGAACATCTTCAAAAGTTACATCTTGTCCCTTTTCTTTAAGTTCCTCAAAACGTCTTTCTGCTCGTGTTTTTGAACTGGCAGTCATGAATATTTTGAGTTCAGCATCGGGAAAAACAACTGTTCCTATATCACGTCCATCCATAACAACTCCTTTGTCTTTACCCATAGCTTTTTGTTGTTCTACCAATTTGGCACGAACTTCCGAAACCTCAGCTATTTTACTCACAAATCCTGAAACTTCAAGAGTTCTGATTTGTTTTTCCACATTTTCATTATTGAGATACATTTCGGCAAAACCTAACTCGGGATTGAATTCGAAATGTAATTTTATATTTGTCAAATCAGCAACTAAGGCTTTTTTATCAAAAAAATCGTTAGTAATATATACTTTTTGCATCGCAAAAAATGTCACGGCACGATACATTGCTCCCGTATCAACATAAACATATCCTAAATGTTTGGCCAATTGTTTTGCCAAAGTACTTTTTCCGGTAGACGAAAATCCGTCAATTGCAATGGTAATTTTCTTCAAAATATTTTTAATAACTGTTATCTGAAAAATCAATGGTTAAACCAAATAAGCTTGTATTGGCCGCCAAAGTATATCGTGAATAGGAATAATTGAATTTTAGTTTTCTAATTCTTAAACCAAAACCAACGGATATTCCAGAAAAATTACGCTGCTCTAAAATACGTAACTCTTCGGCTCTTCGAAAATTATATCCTACTCTCAAATTAAATCCTTTATCCGGAAAAAGTTCTGCTCCAACAACGACATGTCGTAAAGCATTATTAAAAACAGAGACTTTTTCAGGTTTTGAGCCGCCGTCAAGCGAACCTTCTGCTCTATTTGGATTAGAAAAAGCAATATTCCATTGTTGCATATTTTCCAAAGTTAAATGCCAACGAATGGGTACGTTTTCCATTAATTGTGAAACACCTATTAAAACTTCCAACGGTAATTTTTCTCGTGTTTCAGCATAAGGCGTAATTTGCATACCAATATTTCTAATCACTAAAGCCCAATTGACATCATTTCTTTCATCAATAAATAATCCGCCTATATCAATTGCTGCTCCAAAAGAATTGTAACTTTCCAAAGTGGATGAAATCAACTTGGCATTGGCACCAAAATAAAAACTGGAAAACGGAATATTATAGGCATATCCAAAAGACAACGCCATATCACTACCGGTAAAACTTGAGGTTGGCTGACCATTTTCATCATATCCGTCAAAACTTCCGTAATTTACATAGTTCACACCGGCATGAAACGTCTGCAAATGCCTATCATATGTATAAGCATAGGCTGCTGTTCCGTAAGTAACTTCGCCAAAATAACTCCCGTAGTTTAAAGCCAATTTATTATCCATTTCAGCATTAATTGTTGCCGGATTAAAATGTGCTTGATTGACATCACTATCATAAATGGTTATTGTTTTCCCACCTAAAGCGGCTTGTCTTGGAGAAGTTACCAAGTTCAAAAATTGATATACCGATCTTCCGCCAATTTGTCCAAAACCGACGAAATTAGCGAACAATAGAACAGCACAAGCAATTTTTTTTACCATGGAAATAAATAGCAATTCATATACTATAACGGAAATGCGAAGATATTATTTTAAATTGGATAGAAAAAAAGTAAATAAAAAAGGCATAAGTAACTTTTTACCTATGCCTTTTTGTACTGTTTACATTGAAATTAAAGTTTTTTTGCGTTTTTTACCTTTTGGTTCGTAATCGCAACGTCTATAACTTCACTCATCTCTTTTACGTAGTGAAAAGTTAAACCTTCAATATATTCTGGTTTGATTTCATCAATATCACTTTTATTTTCGTGACAAAGAATAATCTCTTTGATATTAGCCCTTTTAGCCGCCAAAATTTTTTCTTTAATTCCGCCAACAGGAAGTACTTTTCCACGAAGTGTAATTTCGCCTGTCATAGCTATACTTTTCTTCACTTTCTTTTGGGTTAATAGCGAAATTAAAGAAGTTAACATTGCAATTCCGGCACTTGGCCCGTCTTTTGGCGTTGCTCCTTCCGGAACATGAAGATGAATGTTGTACTTGGAAATCGTTTCAGAGTCTAAACCAAAAATATTAGTATTGGCTTTAATGTATTCTAATGCAATCGTAGCCGATTCTTTCATTACTGTTCCCAAATTTCCTGTCAAAGTTAAATTTCCTTTTCCCGGAGAAATTAGTGATTCTATGAATAAAATATCACCTCCAACTGATGTCCAAGCTAATCCTGTCACAACTCCGGCAACATCGTTGTTTTCAGACTTATCTCTTTCCAACCTTGGTGCACCTAAAATTTTAACAACATCTTCATCAGTTACTTTCTTATTGTATTCTTCTTCCATTGCTACTGACTTAGCAGCATTTCTAATTACTTGCGCAATTTTTTGTTCTAAATTTCTAACTCCGGACTCACGAGTATAACCTTCAACTATTTTTTCTAATTGTTTTTTACCAATAGTCAAATCTTTGGATGTTAATCCGTGTTCCTTCAATTGTTTTGGAAATAAATGCTGACGTGCAATTTCTATTTTTTCTTCAATAGTATAGCCTGTCATTTTGATTACTTCCATTCTATCTTTTAATGCCGGTTGAATGGTTGCCATATTATTTGACGTAGCAATAAACATCACTTTTGACAAATCATACCCCATTTCCAAAAAGTTATCATAGAACTCGCTATTTTGTTCCGGATCGAGTACTTCCAATAAAGCTGATGACGGATCGCCTTGATGAGAATTAGACAACTTATCGATTTCATCTAAAACAAACACCGGATTTGAAGTTCCTGCTTTTTTCAAACTCTGGATAATTCTTCCCGGCATCGCACCAATATAGGTTTTTCTGTGTCCACGAATTTCCGCTTCGTCACGTAAACCTCCAAGAGAAATACGTACATATTCTCTACCCAAAGCTTCAGCAATAGATTTTCCAATAGAAGTTTTTCCAACACCCGGAGGTCCAGTCAAACAGATAATTGGTGATTTCATATCATTTCGCAATTTTAAAACTGCCAAATGTTCGATGATACGTTTCTTTACATCTTCCAACCCAAAATGATCTTTATCTATGATTTTTTGAGCATTTTTTAAATCAAAATTATCTTTAGAATATTCATTCCACGGAAGTTCAAGAAATAATTCTAAATAGTTTCTTTGAATACCAAAATCAGGCGATTGCGGATTGGTTCGTTGCAATTTTGAAATTTCTTTTTCAAAATGCTTCGCTACCTTTTCATCCCATTTTTTAGCTTTTGCTTTTTGACGCATTTCTTCAATTTCCTGCTCATAAGAAACGCCACCCAATTCTTCCTGAATGGTTTTCATTTGCTGATGCAAAAAATATTCGCGTTGTTGCTGATCTAAATCAAAACGTACTTTAGACTGAATGTCATTTTTAAGTTCCAATTTCTGCAGCTCAATATTCATATATCTAAGAGTCTCTAAAGCTCTTTCTTTCAAAGAATTAATTATCAATAAATCTTGTTTTTCTTTAACCGAAAGATTCATATTAGAAGAAACAAAATTGATTAAGAAAGATTGACTTTCAATATTTTTTATGGCAAATGTAGCTTCAGTGGGAATATTGGGACTCTCTTTGATAATCTCAATAGCCAATTCACGGATAGAATCTACAATTGCGTTAAACTCAGTATCTGTTTTTTTAGGACGTGCTTCTGATACTTCCTTTACTGATGCCATTAAATATGGACTTTCAGCGGTAACTTCATCGATTTCAAATCGTTTTTTACCTTGAAGAATGACAGTTATATTACCGTCAGGCATTTTTAAAACTCTAAGGATTCGCGCAACGGTTCCAATAGGATGAATATCATTTTTGGTAGGATCTTCATCCGCTTCGTCTTTTTGTGCCACAACACCAATGATTTTATTTCCGGCATTGGCATCATTAATTAATTTGATTGATTTATCTCTTCCTGCTGTAATAGGAATTACTACTCCGGGAAAAAGTACTGTATTTCTTAATGGAAGAATCGGTAAAGAAACCGGCAATTCTTCTCTATTCATTTCTTCTTCGTCTTCAGGTGTTAAAAGCGGAATCAATTCAGCTTCATTATCAAATTCCTGAAGTGACAAACTGTCGAGAGTTATAATATTATGTTTTGACATGTATGGTGTTTAAATAAGTCAATATGACATAAAATTCAACAAAAATTAGAAGTTACTGTCATAATTATTACAGACGACAATAATCATTTGAATTGAACTTATAAAGATATCAACGATTAGCGTTTCATTATGGCAAGTATTATGCCACAAAAAAAATCCGCCAATTTGGCGGACTTAATTAATTTAGAATGTAAGATTGTAACTCACTCGTTATAGTTTCTGTACCTGTATCATCCGTTGACACAGTAACAGATTTAATTGGACCAATATCTTTCGCAAACCAATATTCTGTTGCTACATTGCTTTCAGTAACTCCTGCTATGCTTACAGATTGTGTAATTTTCATTTTAATAACACTTGTATAATTAGTGCCATTTACAGTAACTGATGCATTTCTCTCTAATATTTGACCTGTATAATTTGTTGTTTGCGTTGTACTTGGAATTCCTGTAAAAGTAGCTGTCTGTGTAAAACTTCCTGTCCAAGTTTGTGAAGCATTAAGGTAATCTTTCAAAATTAACATTTCATATCCAGTCAGTGTACCAGTAATGCCTAAACCAGTATCAAAAGTAAAATCTTCTATTTTAAGATAATAATCCCCTGAATTTTTTCTTAATCTGGACACCACTCCTGCTGAAGCTCCTTCGTTTGAAGTTCCAAACATTTGATTAAAGGTATAATATGTGTAAGAATTAATACTATTTATTGAAGCAATTTTCATCGGCTCTTGAACCACACCATCCTGCTTAAAAACCCATTGATTATTTAAAGCTGTTGGCCAATAATCACCCGTAGAAGTTCCACCACCACCATTGTTTCCGCCACCATTATTACCTCCGCCGTTGTTACCACCTCCATTATTATTTCCTAAATCAATCGTAGGATCAATAGGCTCATTATCACATGATGTAAACGTGAAAGCTGCAAAAATTAAAAATATTCCGGTTATAATTTTTAGTTTATTCATAGTATTAATTATAAAATTTGTTCAAATATAATTTTTTTTGAATTTATGACAAGTGTTTTTTTGGTATTCTCAACAATAACAATAATCCTGTCAAGAAAAATAAGGCTAAAAAAACAATAGCAAATCTTGGACTACCAGTTATTTGGTCTATAATTCCATAGACACACATACCTATTACAATACCAACTTTTTCGGAAACATCATAAAAACTAAAAAATGATGTTGTATCTTCTGTCTTAGGCAAAAACTTTGAATAAGTAGAACGTGCTAACGACTGAATCCCTCCCATAACCAAACCAACCAAACCTGCCATAATATAAAATTCCATTGGATTCGTTATAAAATAAGCGAATCCGCAAAGTAATATCCAAATAGCATTTAACACCACCAAAACCTTAACATTTCCAAATATTCCTGAAGCTCTTGATGTTAAAAATGCCCCTAAAACTGCTATCAATTGAATTAGAAGAATACACGTAATTAATCCTGTCTGGCTTTCTTCATCACTCGTCCAATTTATTTCTTGAGCACCAAAATAGGTAGCTACTAACATTACTGTTTGCACTGCCATACTAAAAACAAAGAAACTCAACAAATATCGCTTAAGCGGAATTTCTGTTTGTAGTTTTTTCCAAACTTTTTTCAATTCTTTAAAACCGTTAAAAACAACCGAACGAGTTACTTTCTGTTGATTAGCATTTCCTTTTGGCAAATAATAATAGGTATATTGACTGAAAAGAATCCACCAAATTCCGACCATAACAAATGAATATTTCATCATATCCATTTTGTCTGCTTTATCGGCAGTCATAATCATTGCTAAATTAATAATTAATAACAAAACACTTCCTATATACCCCATTGAATAACCTTTGGCACTTATTTTATCCTGTTGCTCTTCAAAAGCAATATCAGGCAAATAGGAATTATAAAATACCAAACTTCCCCAAAAACCAATTAATCCAAAAAAGAAGAAAAGCAAACCTATTCCAATATTTTCTAAATTAAAAAAATACAATCCAATACAAGAAAAAGCCCCAATGTAATTGAAAACTCGCATGAATATTTTTTTATTTCCTGTATAATCTGCAATGCCGGATAATAATGGAGAAAAAATAGCGACACATAGAAAAGCTGCCGCGGTAACAAAACTTATTAAAGCTGAATTTTTAAAATTATATCCTAAAAATTTTACGTACGGATTATTTTCATCAAACAGCGCATTATAAAAAATAGGAAAAACTGCCGAAGCAATAACTAAGCTGTATACTGAATTCGCCCAATCATAAAAAGCCCAAGCATTGAGCAATTTTGAATGACCTTTTGGTAAGTTTGTCATAGTAAATTTATAAATAAAAAATCCCGCCTCATTTTTAAACGAGACGGAATTCAAATATACACTTTTATTGTTTACTTATTTAAAAGTTACACCAAACTTAGCAGCTTCTGCTTTTGCTTTTGGTATTAATCGTTTCAAATTAGCAATTCTTGTCGCATCAGACGGATGCGTACTTAAAATCTCCGCTGGTGCAGAACCTCCTGAATTAGCTGACATTCTTTCCCAAAATGCAACCGAAGTTTCAGGATTATATCCGGCAATTGCCATTAATGTCAATCCAATTTCGTCAGCTTCCGACTCATGATTTCTACTAAAAGGCAACATTCCTCCAACTTGAGTTCCTACTCCATAAGCCTGCATGACCAAAGCTTGTGTCTCGGCACTTTTTCCTCCAACTGCTGCTGCTGTTCCTACTGCACCAAGTTGCTGAATTAAACCTGCACTCATACGTTGTTGACCATGATTAGCTAATGCATGTGCTACTTCATGCCCCATTACAGTTGCCATTCCTGCTTCGTCTTTACATATTGGAAGAATTCCCGAATAGAAAACAATTTTTCCGCCAGGCATACACCAAGCATTAACCTCTTTATTATCAACCAATTTATATTCCCATGCATAACCTTCCAATTGTCCGGCTGTTCCTCTTGCTTTCAATAATTTTTCAGCTGCAGCTCTAATTTTCATTCCTACCGATTCTACTCTTTTAGCATCAGCTGTTCCGGTAATAACTTTATTAGTCTTTAAAAATTCTCCATACTGATTAAAAGAAGATGCAAAAATTTCAGAATTTGGTACTAATGCCAATGTTTTTTTTCCTGTAACAGGATTTGTTGAACAAGAAGATGCTAAAAAAATAGCAAGCAAAACACTAAATGAAATTCCCTTTTTCATACTTAATAAGATTTATTCGTACAAAATTAAACAATTTATATGCCAAAAATATGTAGCTCGGTAAAATCTTTATCTACTATTAAGGAATTATTTTCGTTTAGTTGAATTTTATCTAAACCGATTATCTCATTATCTATTTCAACTTTTTCTACTTTAAACGGTAAAGCTTTCAAATTAATTCTGAACTTTGAATAACCTGTTTCAAAAGTTCCTTCTTTATGCTGTTGAATAATAATCTCTTTTTCTTTTCCATTAAAGGTAAATGTACGTAGTGAAAATCGTCCTTTATTGTAATCGTATCCATCCTGAGCATCTTCGTAAACGGTTGATTTTTCTTTTCCTAATTTATAATAAATATCCAACGTTAATTCGTCAAATTGTAATTCGCCAACATATTGTTGCACAGGATATTTTGGAATAATTGCACCTTCTTTTACAAAAACCGGAATTTCATCAAACTTGGTTGCAATCCACAATTCTCGTTTACCTTCAAACAGTTCATTTGTCCAGTAGTTATACCAATTCCCTTTTGGCAAATACATTCTTCTTCCTTGTGCATTTGGCTCTAAAATAGGGCAAACTAGTATTTGGTTTCCAAAAATAAATTCATCTGTTCTATAATGCGTGTGCATATCTTCTTGGTCAAAATAAACCAATGGTTTCAACATAGGTGTTCCTTCATTTACATATTGCCAAAACATGGTATATAAATAAGGTAACAATTGATAGCGTAATTCAATGAACTTTCTCGTAATATCGATTACTTCTGTTCCAAATGACCACGGTTCTTGTTCGCCGTGATCGCCTGATGAATGTGTTCTGCAAAACGGATGAAAAACACCTAATTGTATCCATCGAGCATACAATTCTCCTGACGGTTGTTCTGCAAATCCTCCAATATCCGAGCCAGTGAAACCCATTCCCGACATTGACATTCGTTGCATTTGAATATTGGCAATCCATAAATGCTCCCAACTTGCCACATTATCACCTGTCCAAGACGAAGTATAACGTTGCGCACCGGAATAAGCGGAACGCGTGATAATAAACGGTCGTTTTGGATAGGCAAATCGCTTCACGCCTTCATAAGTTGCACGTGCCATTTGTGTTCCATATATATTATGAGCCTTTCTGTGACTACAAGGATGACCGTCATAATCATGGCGAACATCCATTGGAAACGTTTTCCCTGGAACTTCCATTACTGCTGGTTCATTCATGTCATTCCAAACACCTTTCACTCCTATTTCTGAAATTAATTCTTTGAATAACCCAGCCCACCATTCTCTAACTGCCGGATTGGTGTAATCCGGAAAATTGCATTCACCAGGCCAAACTTTGCCTTTCATATACGGACCATCGGCACGTTTACAGAAATAATCATTTTTCAATGCTTCCTGATAAACCCAATAATCTTTATCGATTTTAATTCCCGGATCAATGATAACAACTGTTTTGAAACCATCCTTGGCTAATTCTGCCACCATTCGCTTAGGTTCCGGAAAATATTCCTTGCTCCAAGTAAAACAGCGAAAACCTTCCATGTAGTCGATATCTAAATAAATAGCATCACAAGGAATTTTTAATTCTCTAAATCTACTCGTAATTTCTTTAACCTTACTTTCAGGATAATAACTCCATTTGCATTGATGATAGCCCAAAGTCCACATTGGCGGTAATTCAGGTTTTCCGGTTAAATGCGTATAAGTTGTCACGACGTCACTCATTTTTGGACCATAAAAAAAGTAGTAATTCATCTCGCCTCCTTCTGCCCAAAAACTGGTAACGTTTCTTCTTTCACTACAAAAATCAAAAAAAGTTCTGAATGTATTATCAAAGAAAATCCCATAGGATTTGTTATGATGTAAACCGATATAAAAAGGTACAACTTTGTATAACGGCTCTTGGTCTTTATGAAAAGCATATTGATCGGTTGCCCAATTTTCTAATCTTCTTCCTTTTAAATTTAGATGAGAAGCTTTATCTCCCAAACCATAAAAACTCTCTCCATCCTTCGATTGTTTACTCATTTTTACAATATTTCCGCCATGTTCATAGTATTCTTCCCAATGAAAACCAAGTTCATCCTCCAGAATTGGAAAACCATCAATGTCGAAAATTCCAACTTTAGCATCTTTTTTATTGATTTTACAAAATACCTTACTGGTTTTAATCATGTAAAAAGTACTTTCTTCCACCACTTCTAATTGATTGTAGCCATGTGATTGAGTTTTATCTATGGCATAAGAAAAGTCATTACTAAAATAACCTTTGGTAGTATATCTGAAACGAATTAAGCTATCTCTTAAAATAGTTACTTTTAAAATAACATTATTATCTGTATAAAAATAAATACTGTCAACATCTTGTTCGAATGAAACTATTTTGGAAGGAAATTGATCGCCTTTATATTCAAGTTCTGTATTGGTAATCATAATTGTTTTTTTGTGTAAATGCCAAATTTACAAAGTTGATAATGAAAATTTTAAATCAAAGTAAAGTAGTTTTTAACTACAACGTTTGCGATATGTGATAAACAAAAAAGCCACAAATAATGTGGCTATTATTTTGACCTATGAAATCTTGAAAACCGTAACTCCCAATGGCGGAAGAACAATTTCTGCCGAATAGTCTTTCCAGTTCCAAGGTGTTTTGTCAATTTTTATGGCTTTGGAATTGGTAACACCACTTCCTCCATATTCTACTTTATCTGAATTGAAAATTTCGGTTAATTTACCTTTGGTAGTCAAACCAATTCTGTAATTTGTTCTTACAACCGGTGTGAAATTACAAACCACAATAATATTTTCTTTTTCGTTGTTTCCTTTTCTGATGTAGCTTAAAACCGCATTTTCAGCATCGGAATAATTAATCCATTCAAAACCGTCAACATGGAATTGTTTTTCATACATCGCCGGATTATTTTTATACAATCCATTCAAGTCGGTAATGCATTTTTTGATGCCGTCGTGATAACCAAATTGCAACAAATGCCAGTCCAAACTTCCTTCAAAATTCCATTCAGCACTTTGACCAAATTCAGCACCTTGAAACAATAATTTTCCTCCTGGATGCGTAAACATATACCCATACAACAAACGAAGATTAGCAAATCGTTGCCATTCATCGCCAGGCATTCTTCCTAGAATGGAGTGTTTTCCATAAACTACTTCATCATGTGACAACGGCAACATAAAATTTTCCGTAAACGCATACGTCATCGAAAAAGTCAAATCATTTTGATGAAAACGTCTGTAAACCGGTTCTTTCTTGAAATATTGCAGCGTGTCGTGCATCCAACCCATCATCCATTTCATGCCAAAGCCCAAACCACCAATAAAAGTTGGTCGCGAAACCATCGGGAAACTCGTGCTTTCTTCCGCTATTGTTTGCACATCGGGAAAATTTGAATACACCGCTTCGTTAAAATCTTTCAAGAAACTAATGGTATCCAAGTTTTCTCTTCCGCCATAAATATTCGGTTCCCATTCGCCATCTTTTCTCGAATAATCCAAGTATAACATACTGGCAACAGCATCCACTCGAAGTCCATCAATATGGTATTGTTGCAACCAAAAAATCGCATTACTTATCAAAAACGAGCGCACTTCATTTCGTCCGTAATTGAACACTAAACTCTTCCAATCAGGATGAAAACCTTTTCGTCTGTCTGGATGTTCATAGAGATTTGAACCGTCAAAAAAGCCCAAACCATGCGCATCTTCTGGAAAATGTGACGGAACCCAATCCAAAATAACGCCAATTCCTGCTTGGTGCAATTTGTCCACCAAAACCATAAAATCCTGCGGTTTTCCAAATCTTGAAGTTGGCGCAAAATAGCCAACCAACTGATAACCCCAAGATGGATCATACGGAAACTCCATCACAGGCATAAACTCCACATGCGTAAAACCCGTTTCTTTTACATAATCAACCAATTGGTCGGCCAGTTCCAAATACGTCAAAAATTTTCCTTCAGCATTACGTCGCCATGAACCTAAATGCACTTCATATACCGAAAAAGGTTTGTCTAAACCGTTTTTGTCTTTTCGGTTGTCCATCCATTTTTTGTCTTTCCATTTATAGTCTAAATCCCAAATGATAGAAGCCGTTTGCGGCGGATGCTCACAATACAGGGCAAATGGATCGGCTTTCTCCGTGATAATTCCGTTGTTGTTCGACTGGATTTTATATTTATACGTTGTGCCTTTGTCCACGCCAGGAATAAATCCTTCCCAAATGCCCGAACCATCCCAACGAACATTCAACTGATGTTCGCCTTGTATCCAATAATTAAAATCGCCAACCACCGAAACCGATCGTGCCGCTGGTGCCCAAACCGCAAAATAAACACCTTTCACACCATTCACTTCTGTGATATGTGCGCCTAGTTTTTCATATAATCTAAAATGCTTTCCGGCTTTAAACAAATCGATATCAAAATCAGTAAAAAGCGAATGTGGTTGTACTTGGTTCATTTTTTTGTCATTGCGAGGAACGAAGCAATCGCATCCTCATTATTACTATTTTTCTTTTTTAAATCTAACAGGTTTTGAAAACCTGTTAGGAATTCTATTCAATACAAATCTTTTTTAGCCCCGATTGAAGTGGTATCGTCTTTTGGGACGATAGAAACGAAAAGCGGGAAAATGGTTTTATTCTTTACCTGAACGATTCGCTCCTGACTTCGACAAGCTCAGTCTGACAATCAATACTTCATTATACTTTGAATGCCTCGCAACGGAATAACTGCCCAACGTGGTCGGGAATTTAGTTCGTAACCGAGTTCGTAAACGGCTTTTTCCAGCAAACAATATTTCAATAAAAACTCAATTTCGTGACTGTAACCAATGTTCAAATTCCCTGATTGGGCTTTTTCGATATAGGTTTCAAGAAAAGCTCCAACAAAGTAATTGAACAGTATTTCGGCAGCTTTAAACAATTGTTCCTGCTCAAACGGATATTTGTCTTTATTGTTAAAAATCGTAGCATAAATGGCGTAATGAAACGAACGAAACAGTCCGGCAACGTCTTTCAACGGCGGTTGTTTTACTTTTCTATCACGAATGGTGCTTTCTGGTTCTCCTTCAAAATCAAGTAGATAAAAATCGTCGCCATTGACCAAAATTTGTCCCAAATGATAATCGCCATGAATTCGAATGCGTTCGGATTTCATTTTTGTCCAATCGAAATCGACAAAATGTTTACGAACGATTTTTTTATTTTCCATAAACTGATGCGCCAATTCGAGTGCCAATCCGTCGAGTTTGTGCAAACTGTTTTCTATAATATTCAATCGGTTTTGAAACTGATACAACATTCGGTTTTTTAGCCAAACGGTATAATCGCCGTTGTAAGTTGTTGGCGTGAAAGCCGTATCGTGAATGTCGCCACCAAGCGCAATGTGCATTTCGGCGGTTCGCTTGGCTAAGGTTTGCAGTCGAAGAAACAAACTCAATCCAACCCAATCGATAATTTCTGGTGGAATTTCGTTTATTTTAAGTCTTTTAAAAAGTGGAATGTCGGGCAATCGCTCGATTTTTATCTTTTTGGTTTTTAAATTAGTAAAAACTCCATCGATTTCTTCGAGCATAAATTTCCACGCATCGCCTTGATTTGGAACCAATTCTTGCATTAATCCCAGTGTAATATTTCCTTCGGGCAAAGCCAAATTAATACTTCCGGTATAAGCAGGCGTATTTTTGAAATGCATTCTTTCGGTTAAAAAACGACTGATTTCATAGTCGGGATTGGTGCTCACGTAAATGCGTCGGAAAATCTTCAAAACAAAGGCATCGTTATAAATTATAGACGTATTACTTTGTTCCAAGCCCATGAATTTGGATGACTTGTATTCTTTATCATCAAATTTGGAACCTTTATGAAAAACTAATTTTAATTCGGGATTTTCTTTTGCCTGAACGATATTATCAAACAATAATTTCCTAAAATCTTCCTGATGTAAAGCATCAACCAAATATCCTTTTTGATTGCCTAATTCAACAGGCGCAATAATAGTATTGGTATCCAATTCTTCTTCTGCCATAAACGCCAACGGCATAAAATAGTGCTGATAAAAAGCTTCTTTGAAATTGACTTCCAATAATACGCCGTAATAGGTATTCTTCTTTGATGTAATTTTGAAATGATCAACAACTTCGATGTATTTTAATGTACTCGCTTTTCCGCCATACCAACGTTTGTTGATAATATAATTCTCTAAAATATCCGAAGAAAAGACTTTAATAAACTCTTCATCTTCCAAAGCATTTTTCCAATCTGTTTTGAAAACAAAAGGTGTGGCAAAAGTTTCCTGATTTAAATTTTCCATGTTAATTATGGATTTATGCTATTTAAAAATTTTGAATAAATGGAACGGCAACGCTGGATGAAGCTCTACGAAATTCCATTCCTTGTCCCAATAATAACTGTTTCCTGTGATTAAATCGACCACTTTTATCGTTTGCCCAGGATGAATTCCTAAGGATTGCAACGGTAATTGAACCCAAACTTGCTTTGGATAATAGGGATCAATATTACAAATCATCAAGGTTTCATCGGTTTTATCATCGTCAAATTTATAGTAAGCAATAACTTGATCGTTATCGGTATTACAAAACTGAATGTTATTAGTTTGCTGTAATGACGGTTGCTCGTGACGGATTTTGTTCAGTCGAGTGATTAATGTAATTAATTTATTTTGAACTGTCCAATCCCAATGATAGACTTCATATTTTTCGGAGTTGAAATATTCTTCTTTGCCCGGCATTGCAGCCGAAACCATATATTCATAAGCTGGACCATAAATTCCAACGCTTGAACTCAAGGTTGCTGCCAAGAAATATTTGTGAAGGTAAACGCTTTCGTTTCCGCTTTGTAATGCATACGGAAGAATGTCTGGTGTATTTGGCCAAAAGTTTGGTCGGAAGAATTCTTTTTGTTCCGTTTTGGATAATTCAGTAAGATATTCGATTAGTTCGGCTTTAGTATTTCGCCACGTAAAATAAGTATAGGATTGCGTAAATCCTTGTTTTGCTAGTTCGTGCATGATTTTTGGTCGCGTGAAAGCTTCGGCTAAAAACAATACATCGGGATGTTTTTTCTTTACTTCGGCAATCAACCAACCCCAAAAATAAAATGGTTTGGTATGCGGATTATCAACTCTGAAAACTCGAATATCACATTCTTCTACCCAAAATAGCGCAACATCTAACAATTCTTTCCAAAGGTTTTTCCAATCGCCACTTTCAAAATAAATAGGTTGAATATCTTGGTATTTCTTTGGTGGATTCTCGGCATATTGAACCGTTCCATCAGGTCGCCATTTGAACCATTGCGGAAAATCTTTCACATACGGATGATCTGGCGCAGCTTGCAACGCATAATCCATCGCCACTTCAATTCCGAGTTTTTTTGCTTCTTTTACTAATGATTTAAAATCATCAATTGTTCCCAGTTCGGGATGTGTTGCTTTGTGTCCGCCGTGTTTTGAACCAATTCCCCAAGGCGAACCAACATCTCCTTTTTGAGCATTGGTGGCATTGTTTTTTCCTTTACGATTGACTTCTCCAATCGGATGAATTGGAGGAAAATACAACGTATCAAAACCCATAGCAGCAACTCTTGGCAGAAGTTTTTCACAATCTTTAAATGTTCCGTGTTTACCTTCTTGCGAAGCCGAACGTGGAAAAAATTCATACCAAGTGCTGAACAATGCTTTTTTTCTATCAACATAAACTTTTAATTCCACCGAAGTATTGGCTAATGTTCGCGTTGGATGATTATAAAAAATATGATGTAACTCAGCCGACAAAGCAATCTGAATGGCATCATTATATAATTTTTCGTCTTGAAAAGCTTTAATTGCTTTGGTTAGAAATGCTTTTTCATCTTTTGAAACTTCTTTTAAAATCGCCTGACAATATTCGGCACCTTCCAAAAGCTCCGATTTTACATGCTGATTATCTTGAATTTTACGTTCGGTTCCGTGTTGCCAATTCAACGCATAATCCACCCAAGCTTCAACAAAATAAGAATAATGACCTTGTTTTTCGACTTTAAAAGTGGCTATCCATTCGTCATTTCCAGTTTCGGTCATTCTAACTTCTTGCCATTTTTTGTCTTTTTCGTGTTTAAATTTTACGCAACTTGCCACAACATCATGCCCATCGGCAAAAACATTTGCGGTAACAACTACTTTTTCTCCAACAATTCTTTTGATAAAAAATGCACCGCCGTCTAATTGAGGTTGCACATTTTCGATTATAATTCGGGTTTGGTTTTGCATTTTATATTAATTTTAGGAAGTGTAATTTAGAAAAAAATACAATACATTATTAATTGTCGTAAAATTTATTGAAATGACAAAAAAAGTTAATACCGCTAATCAATCATTGCAAATTCCTAAGATAATTCTTGTTACAGCTAAATTTTTAGAAGCAATTTCGCCAAAATTGGCAACGCTATTTGCAGCAAAATTATTTGTAACACCAATAAAATATAAAATTCCAAAGCGAGAATTACACATGGAACAAAAAAGTATTCAAAGTAAACTTTTTGTTCCTTCGCTCAAAAAGAATATTATGGTTTATACTTATGGTAAAAGTAATAAGAAAATCCTATTAGTTCACGGTTGGTCAGGTCGTGGCACTCAATTGGTAAAAATTGCTGATGAACTGCTAACCTCAGGATATTCAACCATTAGTTTTGATGCGCCAGCTCATGGAAAATCAGAAGGAAAAACAACTATAATGACTGAATTTATTGCTTCTATTCTAGAAATCGAAAAACAATTTAGTCCATTCGAATTTGCTATTGGTCATTCACTTGGCGGAATGTCAATTCTAAATGCAATTAAGCAAAATTTAAACGTTAAAAAAGCTGTAATAATTGGAAGTGGTGACGTTATTCAAGACATTATTGACGATTTCATTTACAAATTAAAACTTAGACCCAAGATTGGTCTGCTATTAAAAAATCATTTCGAGAAAAATTTTGGCGAACCTATGGAAAATTATGCAGCCAGTTTTTCAGCAAAATCAGTAACAATTTCTGTTTTAATCATTCATGATAAAAATGATGATGATGTAAATATAAAAGCAGCACACAACATTCATAAACATCTTAAAAATAGTACTCTAATGATTACTGAAGGATTAGGTCATCGAAAAATCTTAGGTGATGAAAAAGTTATTGAAGAAATAAAAAAGTTTCTGTTAGAAGAATAAATTAAATTTATGCTTTCTTAGTCCGTTTACTTCAACTACTCGTTAGAAACTCACTAATTTAACCGAATGTTATGAGAAAAAGAACACGTAAGTCTCATCAAAACTGACAAGGAATTATTTAGAGAAGATTATAACAAAACAAACCCCCAATCAAAAAATGATTGGGGG
>VFQU01000178.1_pt1 | contig 70648 bp, 64 predicted proteins | sample 3512311 | NCBI WGS metagenome assembly VFQU01 (sample SAMN10412377, study PRJNA504923) | tailings metagenome | isolation source: Relicate 3 Philex TSF3 active mining site | place: Philippines: Tuba, Benguet | collected 2017-08-29 | reverse complement strand
CAGGACATCCCGCTCGGCGACCCCGCCTGGGGCTGCGACATGGAGGGCGAGATCGCCTGCATTACCGGCGACGTGCCGATGGGCGTGAGCGCCGAGGACGCCGCCTCGCACATCCGGCTGCTAATGCTGGTGAACGACGTGAGCCTTCGCGGCCTCATCCCGGCGGAGCTCGAAAAGGGCTTCGGCTTCTTCCAGTCCAAGCCCGCGAGCGCCTTCTCGCCGGTCGCGGTGACGCCGGACGAACTCGGCGAGGCGTGGGCCGACAACCTCATCCACCTCCCCCTGATGGTGGACCTCAACGGCCAGCCCTTCGGGAGAGCCAACGCCGGGCAGGACGCGACCTTCAACCTCGCGCAGCTGGTGGCGCACGCGGCCAAGACCCGCAACCTCGCCGCGGGCACGATCATCGGCACCGGCACGGTCTCGAACAAGGGCGCGGACGGCGGCGCGGGCAAGCCGGTCGCCGAGGGCGGCGCGGGCTATTCCTGCATCGCCGAAATCCGCATGATCGAGACGATCACGGGCGGGCAGCCCACCACCCCCTTCATGCAACCCGGCGACACGGTGCGGATCGAGATGCGCGATGCCGCCAACCACTCGATCTTCGGGGCCATCGAGCAGCGCGTCGTGGCGGTCCAGACCCCCGCTTGACCCGTGCTAGACCCCTCCTAGAACCGCCCTAGCCCCCCGCCAGAATGATGTTTCACGTGAAACATGGCCCGTGCCGGCACCCGAAGTTTTGGCCCCTCGCAAGCTTGCTATGGCCCGCCGGGCCGGGTGCCCCCATTATGCTCGGCGCCGACCTCACCACCCGGAGTGCTGCCCCATGATCCTCGTCACCGGCCCCAACGGCAATGTCGGCACCGAGTTGGTGAGGATGCTCCTCGCCGACGGCACGCTGCCCTTCCGGATCGCCGCCAACACCCCTTCCAAGATCGAGGCGCTCTACGGGCCGGACGCGCCGAAGGTGAAATTCTCCTTTGCGGATCAAGGCACTTGGGGTTCGGCGCTCGAGGGCGTGGAGACGGTCTTCCTGCTCTTCCCGCTCCCCCACCCGGGCACCGCGAAGAGCTGGATGCTGCCCTTCGTCGCCGCCGCCAAGGAGGCGGGCGTGCGGCACATCATCTACCTCTCGGTGCCGACCGCGGGCGACACCAAGCTGGTGCCGCACTACACGGTCGAGCGCGCCATCGAGGCCTCGGGGCTGCGCTATACCTTTCTGCGCGCTGCCTTTTTCTCGCAGAACCTGTGCCGCGACATCACCACCCACGCGGTCGATATCGCCAGGTCCGACGAGATCATCGTCCCCGCCGGCAAGGGCGTCACGAGCTTCGTCGACAGCCGCGACGTCGCGGAAGTGGCGGTCAAGGTGATGCGCGATCCGGCCCCGCATGTCGGCAAGGCCTATGTCCTCACCGGCCCGGAATTGCTGGATTATCATCAGGTTGCCGCGATCATGAGCGAGGAGCTCGGCCGCCCGATCGCCTATCGCGAGCCGAGCGTCTTCCGCTTCTGGTGGACCGTCGGCCCGCGGGTCACGTGGGACACGCTGCTGTTCATGACCGGGGTCTACATCCTCACCCGGCGCGGCAAGAACGCGGACATGACCGACACCCTGCCGCAGCTGCTCGGCCGCAGCCCCCGCACGATGCGCGATTTCGTGCGGGATTACAGGGAGAAGTTCACCGGCGAGGCGGCCAAGCAGGCGGTCAAGGTGAAGACGCCGGGCCTCAAGATGGGCTAGGCCAGCCGCGGCACCGTCTTGCCCGGGTTGAGGATGCCGAGCGGATCGAGCGCCTGCTTGACCCGCGCCATCACCGCCAGCGCGCCCGCGCCATGCTCGTCCGCCATCGTCGGCAGCTTGTGGAGCCCGATTCCGTGCTCCCCCGTCGCCGTCCCGCCGAGCGAAATCGCGATGCGGGCGATTTTATCTGACAGATCATGAGCTTGCGCCCGTTCCTCGGGGGAGGCGGGGTCGAAAAGCAAGAGCATGTGGAAATTGCCGTCGCCGACATGGCCGACCAGCGGCGCGATCAGCCCCGCCTCCTCGGCGGCGGCCTTGGCGGCGGCGATCGCCTCGGCGAGGCGCGAGATGGGCACGCAGGCGTCGGTGGCGAAGGCCTCGGCGCCAGGCCGCAGCGACTTCGCCGCGAACCAGGCATTGTGCCGCGCCTTCCACAGGCGGTTGCGATCCTCGGTAAGGGTGGCGAAGCGCAGATCCCCGCCGCCGAACTCGCCGACGACGGCGCGGACGGTCTCGATCTGCTCGGCGACCGCGGCGGGCGAGCCGTGGAACTCCATGAAAAGCGTGGGTTTCGCCGCGAACTCGTCAAGCTGCGAATAGCCGATGCAGGCGCCCATCTGCACCGCGTCGAGGAGCTCGATGCGGGCGAGGGGCAGGGCCATCTGCATCATCAGCATGACCGCCTCGACCGCCGGTTCGAGGTCGTCGAACTGCACCACGGCGCTGGCGATCTCCTCGGGGATGCCGAAGACGCGCAAGCTCAATTCGGTGATGATCCCGAGCGTGCCTTCCGAGCCGACGAAGATCCGGGTGAGGTCGTAGCCCGCCGCGGACTTCCTCGCGCGGCCGCCGGTGCGGATCACCTCGCCCGTGGCGGTGACGACCGTCAGCCCCAGCGTCACCTCGCGCATCGTGCCGTAGCGCACCGCGTTGGTCCCGCTCGCCCGGGTGGCGGCCATGCCGCCGAGCGTGGCGTTGGCGCCGGGGTCGAGGGGGAAGAACAACCCGTGGCTCTTCAATTCGGCATTCAGCGCCTCGCGCGTCACTCCCGCCTCGACCCGCACGTCGAGGTCGCCGGCGTTGACTTCGAGCACCCGGTTCATGCCCGTCAGGTCGATCGACAGTCCGCCCTGCGGCGCGGCGAGCTGGCCCTCGAGGCTGCTGCCCGCGCCGTGTGCGATCACCGGCAGGCGATGCGCGGCGCAGATCGCGACCGCTGCGGCGACGTCCTCCGTGGAGGTCGCGAAGAGCACCGCGTCGGGGTCGCCGCCGCCGACCATGCCCTCGATCGCGCCGTGCTGGGCGCGGATCGCCTCGCCGGTCTGGAGCCGGTCGCCGAAGCGCTGGCGCAGCGCGGCGAGGGCGGGCGCGGCGGTGACCGCCTGAGGGAGGGACGCGGTCGCCATCAGACCGCCGCCGCCTGTTCGGCCTTCAATTTGCCGTAGCGCCGCGGGTCGAGCTTCTGCAGCACGCCGTCGATGCCGGGCTTGTTGAAGCCCTTGTAGCCGTCATTCCTCTCGATGTTTTCAAGGTGGGTGATGATCGCCCCCTCGGCGCGGATGCGCTCGGCCTCTTCGGCGGGCAAGTGGCCCGCGGCCTCCAGCGCATCGACCCGCGCCGGATCGACCGGGGCCCAGTCGCCGAAGGTCAGCTCCTGGTAGAGGTGCGGCATGTCGGAGAAGGGCGGCATCATGCGGATGCCGAGGTCCGCCATCTGCGCGCGCATCGCCTTCTGGTCGTAGAAGCAGGCGACGTGGTTGAGGCCCTGCTCGAGGATGCTCTCGCCGTGCAGCGCGCACAGGATCCCCGCGCGGCGGTGCTTCTCCAGCGGCGGCAGGGGCTCGTGCGCGAAGTCGAGGTCGACCTCGTGCGGCGCGAGGTCGACGTCGGCGAAGATCGTCGAGCCGATCACCGGCTGTTCGAGCACCTGGCTTCCCCAGCCCGCCATGTCGCCTGCGTAGAGCATCTCGCGCAGTTCATAGCCCATTTTCTCGAGGATCGCGATGGTGTGCTGGTAGTGCGCGCGGCTCGAATCGTAGGTGTGGTGGTCGATGTTCGCCCAGCCGACGCCGAGCGCATCCTGCCGCGCCTTCTGGACCCGGGCGGCGTGGCAGCGGGCCTGCCAGTATTCGCGCTCGGCCAGCAGCCACAACGCGCAGGCGCGGTGCGGGCTGCCGAGCGCGGCGATGGCCTCGTCGACCAGCGCCTCGGTGTGGGCGAGGCCTTGCTCCACCCTGTCGAACTGGCGGCGGCGCGCGCGGAAGCGCTGGAGGGTGATGCGCGCGGTGCGGCGCTCGGCCGGGTCGTCGGCGAGGGGCACGAAGGCAGGCGATCCGTTGCGTTCGAGCACCCCGAAGGCGGTTGTGCCGGGGAAGGCGAGCACGCGGCGCAGCGGCGCGAGGGGCTCGCCCTCGATGCTGGCGGCGTCGAGCTTGTGCGCGGCGGCGAAGACCTCGACGGCCTCGACACGCAGCCACACGGTCTCGGCCTCGCCCGCGAGGAAGGGCGGGAAGAGCCCCGCCGGGTTGCGCCACACGCCGGGCTCGGCCTCGGCCCAGCCGGCGGCCTCGATCGCGGCGCGGGTCGCATCGCCCGTGAAGACCACGTGGTCGACGAGGTCGCGCAACCGGATCGCGGTGCCCTCCAGCAGCGCCGCGGCGAAGGCGGCGGCGGCGGGGTTGCGCGCGATGCGCTCGGCCAGCCAGCCGCGCAGCGTCGCCTCGGCATCGGGCTGGGGCTGCCAGTCGCGATCGCGGTAGGCCAGATGACGTGCTGCACCCATGGTCGAATCCTCCTTGATTGGCGGCGCAGTCTAGGGGCTTGGAGCGCAAGCGCGCACGTCGCATGGCGGCGGCGGCCATCCCTTTTTTGCATGACCCTGGCCCGCCGGACGGAAGCTAAGGCCGCTCCCATGACGACGATCCGCGACGACGAGAGCCTCGCGCAATGGGCCGCCGCGCTGGCCCCGGCGCGTCTGGCGGGGCGGCTGCTGGGCGACCCGCCCGCGCCTCTCGCGCTCGAGGAGGGCTACCGGCTGGCCGCGCGCGGCGAGGGGCTGCTCGGGACGCCGGCCGGCTGGAAGATCGGCGCGACGAGCGAGCGGGCGATGGGCTTCCTCGGCGTCGGCGAGCCGATCATGGGGCGGCTCTATGCCGAGCGCATCTGGCAGGACGGGGCGCTTGCCGACCTTTCCGGCGAGCGCCCTGCAGAGGCGGAACCCGAGGTCGCCTTCCGCCTCGCAAAACCCCTCGCCGCGGGCGACGATCCGCTGGCGAGCATCGGGTCGGCCCATGCCGCCGCCGAGATCGTGCGGCCCTCGCACCCCGATCCCTTCCGGCTGGGTGTCGGCTTCATCGTCGCCGACAATGCCGCGGGGCTGGGCGCGCTGATCGGCCCGGCGATCCCGCTCGCAGTCCTCGCGGAGCCTGCGAGCATCACGGTCGCGCTGGCGGTCGAGGGCGGGGCGGCCACCGAGGGGCGGGCCGACGCGGTGCTCGGCGATCCGCTCGCCGCGCTGGCGTGGCTCGCCCGGCGGCTCGGCACGATCCCGGCGGGAAGCTGGGTGCTGAGCGGCGCGATGGCGCCCGCGATCCCGCTCACGGGGCCCGAAGGCGAGGGGCGGCTGACCCTCCACGCCGGCGCCCTCGGGCGCGCGAGCTTGCGTTTCTGACGGCAATCTTTTTTCTTATGCCCCCGGCCCGGCTTTGCAATGGCGGGCCATGGGGGGTCTCTCTAACGCTGACATCAGGGGGCGGACACCTGCCGCAGCGAGAGGGCACAAGGGAATGCTGGTCGACCGGATCGAAGCCAAGTGGATCGACACCTTCGAGGCCGCCTTCCGCCTGTGCGAGGTGATCGCGGGCGACGAGGTGACGATCCTCTCGGAGACCCAGAGCCGCGCGATCAACACCCATCTCGCGGAACTCGCGCTGCTGAGGATCGGCGCGCGGCCCTTCCACCTCATCGTGCCGACCCCGCCGCTTGAGGCGCCCGTGCCGGTGCGCTCGACCGGCTCCTCGGTGGCGCTCCAGCAGATCGCCCCGGTGCTGGCCGCGCTCAAGGCCTCCAAGCTGGTCGTCGACCTCACCGTCGAGGGCCTGATGCATTCGGACGAGACGCCCGAGATCCTCGGCGCGGGCAGCCGCATCCTCTACATCTCGAACGAGCACCCCGAGGCGCTCGAGCGGATGAAGCCCGATGCGAGCATCATCCCGCGCGTGCTCAGGGGCCGGGCGATGCTGCAGGCGGCCAAGACCATGCACGTGACGAGCGCGGCGGGCACCGACCTGTCGGTGGGGCTCGACGGGGCACGGATCGGCGGCAACCTCGGCGCGACCGTCGCCCCCGGCTCGCTCGCCACCTGGCCGGGCGGGATCTGCTCCTGCTTCCCGGCGCGCGGCACCGTGAACGGCGTGCTGGTGCTCGCCGAGGGCGACATCAACATCACCTTCAAGCGCTATCTCGAAAAGCCGATCCGCCTCGTCATCGAGAAGGACTATGTCACCGCCGTCGAGGGCACGGGCACCGATGCCGACCTGATGCGCGCCTATTTCGAGGCATGGAACGATCCCGAGGCCTATGGCACCAGCCATGTCGGCTGGGGGATGAACCACGGCGCGCGCTGGGAATCGCTGATGCTCTACGACAAGGGCGACATCAACGGCATCGAGAGCCGCGCCTTCGCGGGCAATTTCCTGTTCTCGACCGGCGCCAACCCTTTCGCCGAGCGGCACACGCTGGGGCATTTCGACCTGCCGGTGCGCGGCTGCACGATCACGCTCGACAACACCCCGGTGGTGGTCGACGGCAAGCTCGTCCCGGAGCTCGCTTGATGTGATGGAGCGCGTGGGCGACATCGCGGTCGATGTGCGCGGGGCGGGGGAGACGCTGCTGTTCCTCCACGGCATCGGCGGCAATGCGCGCAACTGGGAGGCGCAGCTCGATCACTTCGCGTCGCGCTACAAGGCCGCCGCATGGGACGCGCGCGGATACGGCGAGAGCGGCGGGGCGGTGGAGCGCTTCGAGCAGTTCGCCGAGGACGCCTCCCGGGTGATCGCCGCGCTGGGGAGCCCGGCGCATGTCGTGGGCCTGTCGATGGGCGGGCGGATCGCCTTGGACCTTGCGGCCCGCTATCCCGACCAGGTGCGCAGCTTGACCCTCGCCAACACCAGCGCCGGATCGGCCGAGACCGCCGCGCCCGAGAAGGTCGCCGCCTTCCTCGCGCTGCGCCTGAAGCCGCTCGTCGAGGAGGGGCTGACCCCCGCCGACATCGCCGAGAGCATCGTCGCGGGGATCGAGGGGCCGAACATCTCTCCAGAGGCGCGCGAGGCGCTGCTCGACAGCCACCGCCGCCTCCACAAGCAGGGCTATATCGCCGCGATGCGCGCGGTGACCGGCTTCACCGGCTTCCCCGACTTCGCGACCCTCGCGGTCCCGACGCTGGTGCTGACCGCCAGCGAGGATCGCGTCGCGCCGCCCGCCCACGCACGGCTGATGGCCGAGCGCATCCCGGGCGCGCGCTTCGTCGAGATCGCGGGATCGGGGCACATCTCCAACATCGAGGCGCCCGAAGCCTTCAACGCCGCGCTCGGCGACTTCCTCGGGAGCCTCGCATGAAGGCGCTGTGCCTCGAGCGCTATCCGCAAGGCGCACCGCAGCCGGGCGACTTCGCCTTGCGCGACCTGCCCGACCCGGTGCCCGGCCCCGGCGAGGTGCTGGTCGCAGTCACGCATCTCTCGATGGACCCCGTGCCGCGCCTCCGGATGCAGGACCGGCCGCCGATGGGCCCGCCGATGCGCCTCGGCGCGCCCGTCGAGGGGCGGGGGGCGGGGCGGGTGCTGCGATCGAACGACCCCGGCTTCGCGGCCGGGGACATGGTGGTGGGCGAGCTCGGCTGGCAGAGCCTGGCCGCGCTTCCGGCCGCCCGCCTTTCCCGGGTCGAAGGCGGGCGGCCGCAGGATCACCTCAATGCGCTGGGGGCGACGGGCCTCGCCGCGTGGTTCGTCGTCGATGCCCTCGCGCCGACAGCGGGCGAGACCATGCTCGTCGCCCCCGCCGCCGGGGCGGTGGGGAGCCTCGTGTGCCAGATGGCGCAGGCCCGCGCGCCGGGCGTGCGGCTGGTCGGCACGGCGCTCGGCGCGGCCCAGAAGGACTTTCTCGAGAGCCTCGGGGTCGAGGCGATCGCGCCCGATGCGCCGTGGAGCGAGGGCATCGACATCTTCGTCGACGGCGTCGGCGGCGCCTTTCACGACCGGATGATCGCTGCGCTCAACCCGCGCGCCCGCGTCCTGCTGCTCGGCTTCGTCTCCGCCTATGGCGAGGACGGGCCGCCGCGCTACGGCAACGCCGCCGCCGTCCTGATGAAGCGCGCGAGCCTCCAGGGCTTCCTCCTCGCCGACCACATGGACCGCGCCGCCGAAGCCCGCGCGCATATCGCCCGCTGGCTCGCCGAGGGCATCCTCACACCGGCCGAGACCGTGCACCACGGCCTCGCCAGCGCCGCCACGGCCTTCGCGGGCCTCTTCGCGGACAGCCCGCCGGGCAAGCAGATCGTCGAACTGGAGAGTGAAGCATGAGCGAAGGCGATTGGATGAACCAGGGCCCCGAACTGCCGCAGACCATGCGCGCAGCGCTGCTGACGGGCTATGGCGGGCCGGAGATGCTCAAGACCGCCGACGTGCCGCTGCCCGCCCACGCGCCGCACAACGAGGTGCTGATCGAGGTGAAGGCCGCCGGGCTCAATCCCTTCGAGGCGAAGATCCGGCGCGGCTGGCTGGCGGGGCTGTTCCCCCTGCCGCTCCCCCACGTGCTCGGCACCGACGTTGCCGGGGTGGTGGTGCGCAAGGGCTTCGACGTCTCCGAGCTCGAGGTCGGCGACGAGGTCTATGGCCTGCTCGATCCGATGAAGCAGGGCACCTATGCGGGCTATGTCGCGGCGCCGAGCTATCTCGTCAGGAAGAAGCCCGCGAACCTCGATTTCGCCGAGGCCGCGGCGGTGCCGATGGCGGCCTGCACGGCGTGGCACGGGCTCGTCAACATCGCCGGCATCGGGCCGGGCAGCCGGGTGCTGGTGCAGGCGGCCTCGGGCGGGGTCGGCGCCTTTGCGGTGCAGATCGCCAAGGCGAAGGGCGCCTGGGTCGCGGCGACCTGCTCGGCGGCGAACCGCGAATTCGTCCTGAGCCTCGGCGCGGACCAGGTGATCGACTACGCCGCCGAGAGCCTCACGGAGGCGGTCGGCGACCTCGACGTGGTGCTCAACTGCATCGGCGGCGAGACCGCGCTCGAGAGCTACAAGGTGCTGAAGCGCGGCGGCAAGCTGCTGATCGTGCTGCGCGGCGACATGGTCGAGATCAAGGCGCGCCACCAGATGATGGCCGAGCACGGCGTCACCACCCACGAGATCGCCTTCTCCGCCCAGCCCGAGATCCTCGACCACCTGCGCCCGCTGATCGAGGAGGGCCGCATCAAGGTCCATCTCGAGCGCCGCATCCCGCTCGAAGCCGTCGCCGAGGCGCACGCGCTGCTCGACGCCGGGCGGCGGCGGGGCAAGCTGGTGCTCGACATGGATGCGGGGGCGTGATCCCTTGCCGCGGGCGGGCTCAGGCGGCGCCGGTCACCTGCTGACGCATCGCGCCGAGGCCCATGATTGCGGTCTCCACCACGTCGCCGGCGGCGAGCCAGCGCGGCGGGGTCAGGCCGACGCCCGAGCCGCTCGGCGAGCCGGTGGCGATGACGTCGCCGGGGCCGAGCGGCAGGTAGCGGGCGATGTGGTGGACGAGCGCGGCGGGGCCGATGTGCATGTCGGAGGTGCTGGCGTGCTGGCGCAGCTCGCCATTGACCCGGCAGGTGATCGTCAGCGCGCCCGCCGCCGCGACGGAGATACTTCCCACCGTCGTCAGCCACGGGCCGATGGGTGCCATGCCGGGGCCGCCCTTGGCGATGGCGAGTGTTTCGGGCCGAGCGAGGTCGCGCAGGGTGTAGTCCTGCACCACCACCCAGCCGGCGATCGCCGCCTCAGCCTCGGCGGGGGTGCAATCGAACACCGCGCGCCCGATCACGATCCCGAGCTCCGCCTCGTAGTCGAGTTGCCCCGACACCGGGTGCAGCGGCAGCGTGCCGAAGGGTGGGGCGAGGCTGCGCGGGTGCTTCAGAACAGCGGCGGGGTCTCGGGGAGCGCCTTGCCCTGCTCGGCGGCATGGGCGCGGTAGTTGAGGCCGACGCCGACGATGCTGCGCGGCGCCACCGGGGGGAGCAGCAGCGCCTCCACGATCGGCTCCGCAGGCCACGCCGGGCGCGCCGCGAGGTCGCCGAGGCCCGCCAGCCAATCGCCCTCGCCGCTCACCCCCAGACGCCGCCACGTGCTTGCCGCCGGGTCCACCAGCGCCAGCTCGCTGCCGCCTTCCCTTCTCACCCTTGCTATGCGCATGAGGCCCCCCTAACCCTCTGTCGCCGCCCGCTTTCGAGGAGCCGCTGATGCTCGAATCCCGCCGCCTGCGCCACTTCCTCGCCGTCTATGAACTGGGCTCGATCGGGCGGGCCTGCGAGAAGCTGCTGCTCACCCAGCCGGCGCTGTCGAAGTCGATCCGCCAGCTCGAGGACGAGCTTGGCGTGCGCCTCTTCGACCGCACCCCGATGGGGGTGGTGCCGACCGTCTTCGGCAATGCGCTCGCGCTCCACGCCAAGTCGATCGAGGCGCAGTTCCGCAACGCCGAGGCGCAGATCAACAGCCTCAAGGGCAAGGCGCAGGGGCACGTGACGGTCGGCATCGGGCCCTCGGTCGCGCGCAACATCATGCCCGCCGTCACCCGCACGCTGCACAACATCCAGCCCGACATCGCGCTGACCGTGGTCGAGGGCCTGATCGACGACCTCCTGCCGCGCCTCAGGCGGGGCGAGATCGACGTCATCGTCGGCTCCTGGCCGCCGATCAGCGACCCGATGTTCACCACCGAGACCGTGCTGATGGACCGGCTCGAGGTGATCGCCCGCTCCGGCCACCCGCTCGCCGGGCGCCCCGTGCCGCGCAGCGAGCTGGTGAACTACCCCTGGGCCCTGCCGCCCGCCTCGCAGAAGTGGCGCCAGTCTCTCGACGAGCTGTTCCTCGAGCGCGGGCTGGAGCCGCCCAAGCCGAAGATCGTATCGAACTCCGCGGGCTTCCTCGAGGCGCTGATCCGCTCCTCGGACTTCCTGTCCTTCCTGCCCCGCCAGCTGCTCGATCTCGACGCCGACGACGGGCTCACCATGCTCGAGGTCGAGATGCAGCAGCTCGAACCGGAAATCTCCATGAGCTTCCGCGAGCGCGCCCTGCTCGATGCCTCGATCTGCGAGGTCGTGCAGGTGCTGCGCAGCATCGGGACGGAGTTCGCGGCCGCCTGAGCGCGGCTCAGACACCGCCCTGGCCGTCCCCGGTGAGGACCTGCGCGATGCCGAGGTGCAGCACGTCGCGGGTGAAGTCGCAGGACCAGCCGATCCACGCGTCCTTGAGGTAGTGCCCCGCATCGTATTCGGCGGTGACGCCGTAGCCGCCGAGCACCTGCACGGCGAGCTCGGCATTGCGGATCGCCATGTCCACCGCGGTGGCCTTGGCCATGGGCGCGAGCAGCATGGCGGCGCGCATCGGGTCGCTCTCGCAGGCCGCGGCGGCCTGCCAAACGTGGAGGCGCGCGGTTTCGACGTTGATCGCCATCTCGGCGAGCTTCAGCCCGACGTTGGCATGGCTCGCGATGGGCCGCCCGGTGGACTTGCGCTCGGCGGCGTAGTCGCGCGCGTGCTCGAAGGCGGCGCGGGCGAGGCCGACGAAGCAGGCGGCAAGGCCGATCGGCATCTCCGGCACCATCCCGAAGGTCATTGCCGCTCCGCCACGCTGGCCGATGAGCGCGTCGGCGGGGAGGCGCACCTCGTCGAGCACCAGTTCGGCATGGGTGGTGAGCGGCCAGCCGATGAGCTTGGTCTTCTTCCCCACGGTCAGCCCCGGCGTGCCCGCGGGGACGAGGAAGATCGAGAGGCCGGTGAACACCGGCTGCGCGGGATCGGTGCGGGCGATGATGAAATAGGCATCCGCCGCGCCCGCATTGGTGATGAAGGCCGACTTGCGGCCCGACAGCACCCAGCCGCCGTCCGTCTCCTTGGCGGAAAGCTTGGGGCCATAGGCCGGGTCAAGCCCCGCCATCATCAGCTCGGAACCCGCGACGTCGGGCTCCGACTGCGCGCCCGCCAGCACCATCGCCGGGGTCTCGGCGAAGTGCTTGAGGAAGGCCTCGCCCGAGGGGCTGCCGGCGCGCATCGCCATCAGCGGCATGCAGGCGGTGAGCGCGAAATAGTCCGACGCGATGCCGACATCCGCCGCCCCCAGCTCCTCGAGCAGCAGCGCCGCATCGAGGGCCGTGCCGCCCATGCCGCCCATTGCCTCGGGCACGAACAGCCGGGTGAAGCCGAGCGCCGCCCCCTCCTCGAACACGGGCTTCACCAGCGGCCAGGGGTCCTCGGGCGCGCCCTCGTGGCGGACGCGCTGGACGAGGGGGCGGATGTGCTTGCGGGCAAAGCCCCGCGCGGTCTCGACGAGCTGCTGCTGTTCCTCGGTCGGGGTGAAGCCGATCATTGTGCTCTCCTGCTTGCGCGGGATCGTGCGGCTCCGCGCGCGCGCGGCCAAGCGCACTTCGGCGGCGGCGGGCATAAGAATTGGTTGGGTGGCCCGACCGCCTTTCTATTCCTGCGCGCCGGGCCCGCGCCCTTAGCCTGCCATGCGTGAAAAAGGCCCATGACAGCTTCGTCGCCGACCGCCTGCCCGATCCGGGCGCATGGCCGCGCTTCACCTTCGACCTGCCGGAGCTTGCCTACCCGCAAGCGATGAACGCCGCCGTCGAGCTGCTCGACCGGGCGGTGGACCTCGGCGAGGGCGAGCGGCTGGCGGTGGTGAACGACGCGGGGACCTGGACCTATGCCGACCTGCGCCGCCTCTCCGACGGGATTGCCCGGGTGCTGGTCGAGGAGGGCGGGCTGGTGCCCGGCAACCGGGTGCTGCTGCGCGGGCCGAACACCGCGACGCTGATCGCCTGCTGGTTCGCGGTGCTGAAGGCGGGCGGGGTGGTCGTCACCACCATGCCGATGCTGCGCGCGGGCGAGCTTGCGCCGATCCTCGCCAAGGGGCGCATCAGCCACGCGCTGATCGACAGCCGCACCTTGGCCGACTGGCGCGAGGCGGCGGCGGGGGCAGAGGACCTCGCCTGGACCGCGACCTTCGACGGGGATGCCGGGACGGGTGCGCTCGAGGCGCTCGCGGCGGGCAAGCCGGCGGGCTTCGTGCCCCATGTCGGGCGGGCCGAGGACCCGGCGCTGATCGCCTTCACCTCGGGGACCACCGGCACGCCCAAGGGCTGCGTCCATGATCACCGCGCGCTGCTCGCGCCGACCGACACCTTCGCGCGGCACGTGCTGAAGCCGCAGCCGGGGCTCCGGTGGTGCGGCTCCCCGCCCATCGCCTTCACCTTCGGCCTCGGCGCGCTGGTGCTCTTCCCCTTCCGCTTCCTCGGCACCTCCGTGACGCTCGAGAACGGCAGCCCGCCGCAGCTTCTCGAGGCGATCGGGCGGCACCGGGTCCAGATGCTCTTCACCGCGCCGACCGCCTACAAGGCGATGCTGACGCGGCTCGAGGGCGCGGACCTGGCGAGCCTCGTCACCTGCGTCTCGGCGGGCGAGCACCTGCCGCCGGCGGTGTTCGACGCCTGGGAGGCCGCGACCGGCCACCGCCTCGTCAACGGCATCGGCGCGACCGAGATGATGCACATCTTCATCTCCGCCGCCGGGGACGACATCGTCCCGGGTGCCACCGGCCGGGTGGTGCCGGGCTACGAGGCCTGCGTGATCGGCCCCGACGGCCAGCCGCTGACCGAGGGTGAGGGCCGCCTCGCGGTGCGCGGGCCGACCGGGTGCCGCTACCTCGACGATCCGCGACAGGCGGCCTACGTGCAGGACGGCTGGAACCTCACCGGCGACACCTACCGCCTCGATGCGGCAGGCTACTTCCACTACGTCGCGCGCTCGGACGACATGATCGTCTCCTCGGGCTACAACATCGCCGCGCCCGAGGTGGAGAACGCGCTCCTCATGCACCACGACGTCGCGGAGTGCGCCGTCATCGGCGCGCCCGACCCCGACCGGGGGATGATCGTCAAGGCCTTCGTCGTGCCCGCCAGGGGCGAGGGCGATCCGGCGCTCGCCCGGCTGCTGCAGGACCACGTCAAGGCGACCATCGCCCCCTACAAGTATCCGCGCGCGGTCGAGTTCGTGCCCGCGCTTCCCAAGACCCTGACCGGCAAGGTGCAGCGCTACCGGCTGCGCGAGGAGCGAGCATGACCCACGAGGACGCGGAAGCCGTGCGCCAGGCGATCTACCGCTATGCGCGCGGGGTTGACCGGCTCGACGCGGAGCTGATCGCGGCGGCCTTCTGGCCCGATGCGCGGGTGACCCTGGGCGCGATCTACGACGGCGGGCCGGAGGGCTTCGTCTCGGTTGCGATGGGCTTCATGGGGATGTTCGCGGCGACCCGCCACGACGTCGCCAACATCGCGCTCGCCGAGGACGGGATGGGCGGCATCGGCTACGAGGCCTATGTCCGCGCCTGGCACTGGCAGGAGGCGGCCGGGACCGAGCTCGAGGTGCTGGGCCGCTACATCGGCCGGGCCGAGCGGCGCGGGGGCGAATGGCGCCTCGCGGAGCATGGCGAGCTGTTGGACTGGGGCGCGGAGCGGCCCGTGGACGCGGGCTGGTTCACTGGGAACGGCGAACTTCCAAAGGGCCGCCGCGACCGTTCCGATGGCTCCTATCGCTGGTTGCCGGCGCCCGAGTGACCGCTCACTCGGCCGTCCGCTTCCCGAACCAGATCCGGCCTGCCACCCCGTCGCGCTTGACCATGTGGTAGAGCGCCCCCGCGAAATGCACCGCGATCAGCACCAGCAGCACGTTGGCGAAAAGCTCGTGCCCGGCGTGGGGCGCGATGGCGGACCAGTCCTCGGGGAGCGTCACCGGCTCGCCCTCAAGCAGCGGAAAGAGCCCGGCGAGCTGCGCCGTGCCGAGCCCCGTCACCGCCATCGCCAGCGCGGCGAGGTAGAGCCCGACATGGCTGAGCCCCGCGAGCCAGTTGAGCGGCTTGCTGTGGTGTGCGGGGCCGGGGCGGGCGGTGGCGAAGCGCGTCACCACCCGGCCGAGCAGCAGCAGCAGGATCACGAGCCCCGCCAGCATGTGCAGCCGCAGCGCCTCGAGCTTCGCCGGGTCGCCATCGGCAAGCCCGTCCAGCAGCAGCTTGCCGCCGGCGAGGTTGCCGATGATGAGGATCGCCACCAGCCAGTGCAGGGCGACGAGCAGCGGGTGATAACGGGTCACGCGGGCCTTCATCAGAACCTCATGTTCACTTCCAGACCCCACTCCGCGGGCCGACCGATGCCGCCGAAGGCGACGCCGTTGCCGCTGCGCGAGTCCTGGGCGTTGGTCAGGTATTCCTTATCCGTCACGTTGGTGCCGAACAGCGCGATGTCGAAGCGCTCGTCGGGCAGCTGCCATGTCGCGCGCAGGTTGAGAAGGCCGAAGCCCGGCTGGCGCTCGAGCGGATCGGCCTCGAGCTGGTAGGACACCTCGGAACGGTAGGTCCAGTCGCCGCGGAGCCGCAGCTCGCCCATGTTCGCGAGCGGCAGGCGGTATTCGCCCGCCAGCGTGTAGGTCCAGGCCGGTGTCAGCGGCAGCGGCGTGTCGAGGGTGATCCCCGCGACCTGCGGCGAGAGCGTGCGGTAGCCCGCGTCGAGATGGCCGAGCGTGCCGCGCAGCGCGAGGCGTTCGGAGATGTTGGCATCGACCTCCAGCTCGAAGCCGCGGATCCGGCTGTCGCCCGCGTTGCGCGTCTCGAACAGGCCCGAGATCGCGGTGAAGACGAGCAGCTGCTGGTTCTTGTAGTCCGACTGGAACACCGCCGCGTTGACGCGCAGCAGGCGGTCGAAGAAGTCCGCCTTGACGCCGACCTCGTAGGTGCGCGCCTCTTCCGGGTCGTAGGAGATGATCTCCTGGCTCGACGGGCGCCCGTTGAAGCCGCCCGACTTGAAGCCCTCGGCATAGCTTGCATAGACCCGCACCCGGTCGGCGACCTGGACGTTCACCCCGATGCGCGGGGTCACCGCGCTGAAGGTCTCCGACACCTCGGTGAAGGGCAGGGCGACGCGGGTCATGCCCGGCTGCGGCATGGCCATGGCCGGCAGCACGGTCACCACGCCGTCGCGGTTGTCGAGCAGCGAATCGTTGGCCTGGTCCTTGGTCTCGCGCGTCCAGCGCAGCCCGCCGAAGATGTTGAGCCAGTCGGTCACGTCCCAGCTCAGCTCGCCGAAGGCCGCGATGGATTCGACGTCGAGCCAGATGTTGTTGCGCGAACGCAGGCAGCGGTTGACGAGGCGCGTCTGGTCGGTGCCGGTGCACAGGGTGATGTTGTTGAAGGCGTCCTCGGTGAAGTAGTAGCCGCCCACGAGGAAGTTGAGATTGCCGATCTGGCCGGAGAGCTGGAGCTCCTGGCTGAACTGCTCCTGCCGCAGCACGCTGGCGTTGTCGTACATCACGAAGCCGGTGCCGTCGAAGTCGACGGCGCTGTCCTCGTCGAACTTGCGCCAGCCGGTGATCGACTTGAGCGTCAGGTCGCCGAGGTTGGCGGTCGCGGTGAGGCTCACGCCGCCGGTGTCGATGTCGAGCTGGGCGGGGATCGAGGTGAAGTTCTCGCGCAGGTTGGCCGAGCGGTCGTTCCCGACGCCCATCGGGAAGGGCACGCCGGTGGGCGAGACGCCGGGGCGGAAGAAGGGCCCGCCGAGCTGCGGCGGGCGCGGGATGTTGATCCCGGCCTGCGGATTGAAGCCGAGCAGCACCTGGTGCGAGGGCGTGTTGCGCGCGCGCAGGTAATCGCCCTGGAGCAGAAAGGTGAGGGTGTCGGTCGGCTCGAACAGCAGCTTGAGCCGCCCGCCGAGCTCCGAGATGTCGCCGAAGGTCTCGCCGGAATAGACGTTGCGGCCCCAGCCGTCCTGGTTGCGGGTGAAGGCGGTGGCGCGGATCGCGGCGTTCTCGGCGACGGGCACGTTGAAGGCGGCCGACAGGTCGAAGCGGTTGCGCGAGCCGGTGATGCCGCGCACCCGCACCGAGAGGTCGTCGAACTCGGGATTGCGCGTCACGAGGCTGATCGCCCCGCCGATGGTGTTGCGCCCGAACAGCGTGCCCTGCGGCCCGCGCAGCACCTCGAGCCGTTCGAGGTCGAGCAGGTCGACCGAGGAGGCCTGGAGGCGGGCGATGTAGATCTCGTCGACATAGACGCCGACGCCCGGATCGAGCGCGATCGAGTTGTCGAGCTGGCCGACGCCGCGAATGAAGAACCCGCCGAAATTGCCGCCCGTCGGGCCGGTCGTCACCGCGACGTTGGGCGCGAAGGCGATCGCGTCGTTGACGTTGCGGGTCGACCGCGCCTCGAGCCCCTCGCCGGACAGCGCGGTGATCGAGATCGGCACGTCCTGGATGTTCTGCGCGCGGCGCTGCGCGGTGACGATGATCTCCCGGTCGTCCTCGCCGGCGGGCTGCGTCTGGTTGGCGAAGGCGGGCGACAGGAACGAGCTTGCCAGCAGGCCGGTTGCGAGAATCCTCAGAGCCACAATCATCTCCCCTTCATTGACTGGCCCGGCCCCTCTGCGGCGATGCGGTCGCATCCGCGGCGCGGCCGATGTCCTGCGCGTGCAGGTGGTCGAGCGCGGCCCGGATTGCCTCCCCCGGCGTTCTCCGGGCCTGTGCCCAAGCAATGTCACGGGATTGCAATGCCGCCCTTACGAAATCGCGGGCCGGGGTCATAAGCTCTGGTTGTGCCCCGGTCATGCGCGGCGGGAATGGCGGCCACTCCGGCCCGTTCCCCGCGCGCGGGCGGCGGCCACCCCCTGCCGTCCGCCGCGCGCGGGCCGCTTCACAGGCTCTGGAAGCGGATGCTGATCGCGGTCGCGCCCTCGATTTTGAAACGCGCGGGCTTGAAGCGCGGCGGGCCGGCGAGCTTGGGGTTGTTCGACATCCCCACCGCCTCGAGCGGCAGGCCGAGGAAGTTGCTGTCGAGCTTGCCGTTGTTGTTGGCATCGTGGAAGGCCGAGATCGCGTAGGTCCCCGCGGGCACGTTCTCGAAGCGCGCGGTGGCGGCGCTGGCGGGCACGACGATGCGCCTCAGCGCCTTGCCGCTCTCGCAGTCGGGGAAGCCCTCCTCCTTCGCCCACAGGCACAGCACGATCGAGCCGGTGTTCTTCTTGACGCCCTGGAGCGTCACGGTGACGTCGTCGGCGCGGGCGGGGCTGGCGAGAGCCGCCACGATCATCGCGGGCCAGAGATAGCGCATGCTTGGTGTCCTTCGTGCTGTGGATGGCGGTGCCCCCGTGGGGGCCGCGCTACCCGCGGCGACGGGGCAGGGCTCCATAAGAAGGCCCGCCGGCGTGGTGAGTAGTTTTCATGAGACCCGCAGCATCGCGCCGCCCGCCGCATTTTCCAGATTGACAATCATTTGCAATAGCAAGACATGGGCCGCCGTTCCTGTCCCCACGCGGAGTTCCCTGTGCCCCTCTCCCCCGCCTCCCGTTCGCTTGCCGCCGCCCTGCTCGCCGCCGTTGCCAGCCCCGCGCTCGCCGCCGCCGAGGCCGCCGAGAGCGAAACGCAGGGCACCACCGCCGCCGCCAACAGCAGCACCGGCGCGAGCCAGGCCACCTCGATCATCGTCACCGCCGAGCGCGACAAGGACCGCCTGCCCGACCAGTCCGGCACGCTGATCTTCGCGGGCAAGCTCGGCGACATCGCCGTCCTCGACGACATTCCGCCGGTGGTGACCCGCAACCTGCGCGTCGCGCTCGCCGACATCCCGGGCCTGCTCGTCTCGGAGGTCTCCAACGGCTCCTGGGCCTCGCTCTCCTATCGCGGCCTCGGCGAGCCGCACGAGAGCTGGAACATCCTGACGCTCCAGGACGCCGTGCCCGCGGTGCCGGACATGTATTCCTACCCGGCGGGCTACTTCATCCCGCCGCTCGAGCTCGTCGAGCGGGTCGAGTTCATCCGCGGCGCCTCGGGCCTGCTCTACGGCCCGCAGCCGGGCGGGGCGATCAACTACGTGATGCGCGGTCCGCGGCGCGCGGCGGGGATCGAAGGGGAGGCGCGCCTCACCATCGGCAGCTGGGACGCGCGGCAGGGCCTGCTCAACGTCGCGACCTCGAACGGCCAGCTCGCCGCCGACGGCTTCCTCCACTATGCCGAAGGCGACGGCCCGCGCCGGGTGAACTCCGACCACCAGCAGACCACCGCGCGCCTGCGAGGCCACTACCTCGGCGACGGCCTCACCGCGACCCTCGCGCTCGACTACTACAAGGGCGAGTTCGGCGAGCCCGGCGGCCTCACCCGCGCGCGCCTCGCCGCCGACCGCCGCGACGGCTCGACCGCGCGCGACCGCATCAACATCGAGCGCATCGCCCCGACCCTCGCGCTCGACTGGGCGGTGGACGACGCCACCCAGCTCACCGCGCGCGCCTTCTACAGCCGCTTCGAGCGCGAGAGCCTGCGCCAGGCGGGGGGCAGCTTCGGCCAGGTGACGCCCGACGCCAACGTCATCATCCGCCAGCTCCAGGTCTTCGACACCGCCGGGCTCGACGTGCGCCTGCGCCGCGATTTCGGACCCGCCGCGCAGCACAGCATCACCGTGGGTGTGCTCGGCCACACCTCCGACGCGCCGGTCTTCGTCGACAAGGGCGCGAGCAATACCGACCTTCGCGGCACCGCGGGGGCGCTCGCCCGGGCGCAGCGCAGCGGCGACACGCTGGCGGCCTTCGGCGAGGTCAAGCTCGGCTTCGGCGATCTCCAGATCGTCCCCGGCTTCCGGCTCGAGCGGCTGCGCCAGAAGGTCGTCGAGACGCTCGACCTCGGCATCGGCAGCGTCACCGGCGGCGGGCCGGGCGCGCCCAACGGCCCGCTCGGCAACCGCGAGGACACGCAGACCGTCGCCCTCTACGGCCTCGGCGTGACATGGGACGCCGCGCCGACGCTGCGCTTCGTCGCCAATGCCAGCCGCGGCTTCAAGCCGCTGCTCTATAATGACGGCGTGACCTTCCAGGCCGGGGTCGATGTGGCGGGCACCTTCGATGCCTCCTACGCCTTCACCGTCGAGGCCGGCCTTCAGGCCGAACCCGTGCCGCCGCTGCGCATCGACGCGAGCCTCTTCCGGGTCGAGTTCGAGAACCAGGTCGGCTTCCTCGCCGGGCCGCTCGCGGCCTCGCCGCCCTTCGGCGCGGTCGGCGCCGGAGGCGCGCGGCGGCAGAACGTCGGCTCGATGCGCAATCAGGGGATCGACCTTGCCGCAAGGCTCGACATCGTCGGCCCGCAGGGTCTGGTGCGGGGCGAGGCGGGCACGCTGCGCCTTTCGACCAACCTCCAGCTGCTCGATGCCGAGTTCACCAGCGGCGCGGCGCGCGGCTTCACCCCGCAATATGCGCCGGGCCACCTGCTGCGTTCGGTGCTGGCGTGGATCGGCCGTGACGGATCGCGTGCGGCGCTGACCTTCACCTCGGTCGGCGACCAGCAGGGCGCGGACAACAACGTGGCCGATTTCTTCCTGCCGGGTTACGAGGTGGTGGATGCCTCGGTGGAGTGGCCGGTGTTCGGCAACTTCACGATCGGGGCGGGGGTGAACAATCTTCTCGACGAGACCTATGCCGGGCGGGTCAGGCCGGGCGGCGGGGGCGGCTTCGATCCGGGCGCGCCGCGCAACGTCTTCGTCTCCTTCGGCTGGCGCGGCTGAACCTGCTGCCGCGCCCCGTGAGCCCGCCCGATCAGGCGATCAAGGTCGGGCTGGCGGGGATGATGGCGTAGGCGAAGAAGGCGGCGGACAGCACGACCGAGAAGGCGGCGGCGGCGATGCGGTTGCTGAGGTCGGCGGTGAACATGGCGGGTCTCCCTGAGGGCTGGGTGTCGGCGGATCAGGCGACGAGGCTGGGGCTCGCCGGGATGATGGCGTAGGCGAAGAAGGCGGCCGAGAGCACGACCGAGAAGGCGGCGGCGGCGATGCGGTTGCTGAAGTCGGTGGCGAACATGGTGGGTCTCCTGTGGGTGTTTCTGGCGTTGTCCGGGTCGGTCCCGGGGATGCCGGATACTTTGCACGGGCCGTGCCAAATGCGGAAAATGGCGGAAATGCGCGGTTTCGGGCTCGGGGCAGCGCGATGGGCCCGTTCAGCGAAACGAAAGCTTGGGAAATTCCGCCAAGGGTTGGCGAGGGGCTGGATCTGCCTCCGTCGGGGTGCAGACGTCGCGGCCATTTGCGGCCTGCTTTCCTACGCGGCGGCACTCGCGATAGGCTGTGCCGTGCCCGGCCAGCGGCGCGTCCGGCGCGGAATGTGCCGGAAAGCGGGCGCGAAACAGCGAAAAATCTGATGGATCAGAGGGATGGGGTGATTCCTGACCCCCTCCAGATGCGCCCTTGCGCGCTCTAGACCCCCTCTTGGCCCTCTCTCGACCCCCCTTAGACCCCCTCCAGACCCCCGCCAGCACGGCCCAGCACCGCCATCGCCTCGCTCTCGGAGACGACCTCGGCATATTTCGCCTGGAGGTCGAAGAGATTCGCCTCATGCGGCCCGGGGTGCCGGTCCGCACAGGCCTCGCGCACCACCAGCGGGACGAAGCCGTGCTGCATGGCATCGAGCGCCGAGGCCCGCACGCAGCCGGAGGTCGAAAATCCGCCGATCAGCAGGGTGTCGATCCCCTCGTCATGGAGCTGTTCGGCAAGCCCGGTGGCGAAGAAGGCGGACGGGTACTGCTTGGTGACCACCCTGTCGCCGGGCTCGGGGGTGAGCTCCGGCGGAAAGGCGCCGAGCGGCGAACCCTCTGTAAACACGCGCAGAACCGGGACCTTGCGGTAGAAGACCCCGCCATCCGACCCGTCGGCGCGGTAGCTCACCTTGGTGAAGACCACCGGCACCCCCGCCCGCCGCGCCGCCGCCGCGAGCCGCGCATTGGCATCCCGCGCGGCGGCGGCGGTGTCCATGTGGAGCGGCGACCCCTCGGCGAGATAGGCCGCGACGACATCGACGATCAGCAGGGCGGGGCGCTCCCCCGGCTGGAGCCGCCCCTCGAACACCCCGGCGTAGCTGTCCTTCGCCGAGGCGCCCGCCATCAGATCACCCCCGCCTCGGCGAGCCGCGCCAGCGCCGCCGCGTCGAGGCCGAGCCGCTCGGCATAGACCTCGGCATTGTCCTGCCCCGGCGTCGCGGGCGCGGGGCGGCGGATGGCGCTGGGGGTCCTCGAGAGCCGCGGGAAGGCGTTCTGCATCTTGATCTTGCCGCGGTTCTGGGTCTCCACCTCGACGATCGCCTCGCGCGCCTGGAAGTGCGGGTCGGCGAGCATGTCGGGCGCGCGGTAGACGCGGCCCGCCGGGATCGAATGGCGGATCATCAGCGCATCGACCTCCTCCACGGTGAGGGTGGAGGTCCAGTCGTTGATCAGCGCGTCGAGCTCGTCCTGGTGGTGCCCCCGCGCTATGTGGCTGGAATAGCGTGTGTCTTTCGCCAGCTCCGGCCGCCCCATCGCCTCGCACAGCCGCGCGAAGATCGCATCGCCGTTGGCGCCGATCATGTAGCTGCCGTCCTTGCAGGTGTAGACGTTGGAGGGCGCGATGCCCTTGAGCACCGAGCCCGAACGCTCGCGGATCACGCCGTTGCGATCATATTCGGGGACCAGCCCCTCCATGACCTGCAACACCGCCTCGTAGAGTGCGGAGTCGACCACCTGCCCCTCTCCGGTCCTGTCGCGATGGTGCAGCGCCGCGAGCACGCCCATGCAGCCGTAGGTCGCGCAGAGCGTGTCGCCGATCGAGATGCCCATGCGGCTGGGCGGCCGGTCGGGCTCGCCGACGATGTAGCGCCACCCGCCCATCGCTTCGCCGATCCCGCCGAAGCCGGCGCGGTCGGAATAGGGCCCGTCCTGCCCATAGCCCGACATGCGGGCGATGATGAGGCCGGGGTTGTCCTTGTGGAGCTCCGCAGGCGACAGGCCCCAGCGCTCGAGCGTGCCGGGCTTGAAGTTCTCGATCAGCACGTCGGCCTGTGAGATCAGCCGCTTGGCGAGGGCCTGGCCCTCGGGGACGCGCAGGTTGCAGGTCACCGAGCGCTTGTTGCGCGCGATCACCTCCCACTGCACCTTCTCCTCGCCCTGGCCCCAGTTGCGCATCGGATCGCCCGCGCCCGGCGGCTCGATCTTGACGACGTCCGCACCCATGTCGCCGAGCAGCTGCCCGCAGAAGGGCCCGGCGAGGAGCTGGCCCATCTCGACGACCTTGAGTCCCTGAAGAGCGCTCATTCGGCGGCCTCCGCGAGGCCCGGATGCGCGTTCCAAACGGGCTGGACGGGGGCGGAAAGGCCAGTTTCGGCCTCGCAATTCGCCCTGAGGGCCGCGATGCCGGGGCCGTAGTCGAAGAGCGGCAGCTCGCCCCGCGAGGCGGAGATTTCGGCCCGCAGCGCTTGCGTGGCGGCGGTGTCCACCACGCCCTCGGCGTCGGCCACCACGCCATAGGCGCGCGCGCCTTCGGGGGTGACGAGGCCCTGCCGGATCTCGAGGCCCACCAGCTCGGGATCGCGCGCCAGCGGGTCGCCCCAGCCACCGCCGCCCCACGTGATGAAGTGGAGGAGATCGCCCGCCTTCACGGCGACGCTTTCGACCTTGTTTTCGACGATGGCCGTGGTGCCGTCGGCGCGCTCCAGCACCTTCCTCGCCCGCGCCCCCGGATGGCCGCCGTTGACGCCCCACGGCGGCACGAACCAGCGGTCGTCATGGATCGCGATCTCGCCGTCGGCGAGGAAGCGGTAGGTCATGTGGATGCCGTTCCCCCCGCGGTGCAACCCCGCCCCGCCGCTGTCGGGTGCGGTCGAATAGCGCTCGATCCGCAGGGGGAAGTAGCGCTCGAGGAACTCGTTGGGCACATTGGTGAAGCCCGGCCACAGCGAATGCCCGTCCGGCCCGTCGCCGAGCGGCCGTCCGGGGATGCCCCCGAAGCCGATCTGGAACAGCTGGAACCAGTCGCGCGTCCCGTCCTCCCGCGCGTCCCACCCGGAGTAGAACAGGTGCGGCGAGGAGGAGAAGCCGGCGGCGTTCAGGAACTCCGGCGTCTTCTGGCCGAGCAGCCCGCCGAGGATGTCGAAGATTCGCCCCAGCGCATGGGTGCGGCCCGAGAGCGCGGCGGGAAAGTGCGGCTTCAGCAGCGAGCCTTCGGGGATGCGCACCTCGATGAGGTCGTAGAACCCGTCGTTGAACAGGATCTGCGGGTCGAAGACCATGATCATGTAGATGCCGAAGAACATCTTGAACATGTTCTCGTTGAGGAAGAAGTTGATCGAGGCGGCCGACTGCGGATCGGTGCCCGCGAAATCGAGGATCACGCGGTCGCCCTCGCGCCACATGGTGCAGCGGATCTTGTAGGGGCCGAAGCCCTTGCCGTCGTCGCAGATGTAGTCCTCGAAACTCACCGGCTCCTCGGCCACCGCCATGCCGATCAGCGCCTTCATCGCGCGGTGGTTGCGGGCGAGGAGCTCCTGCGTGGCCGAGACATAGACGTCGTCGCCGAAGCGGTCGGCCATCTCGATCACGCGGCGCGCGGCGACGCGGCAGGAGGCGATGAGCGCGTTGAGGTCCGCCTGGCACCAGTCGGGCTTCCTGGTCTGGTGCATGACCAGCTTCATCAGGTCCTCGTTGTATTCGCCCTTCTTCCAGATCTTTACCGGCGGGATGCGCACGCCTTCCTCGAAGATCGAGGACGCGCCGATGGGCATGGAGCCGGGGACCGAGCCGCCGATGTCGCTCTGGTGGCCGAACATCGCGGTATAGGCGATGAGGCGCCCCTCCTTGAACACCGGGAGCAGCACCAGCCAGTCGTTCGAGTGGCTGATCGCGCCCGCGCAGGAATAGGGATCGGAGAGGAAGATCATGTCCCCGTCCTCGATCGTGCCGTCGTAGCTCCTGAGGAAGCCGTCGATGAAGCTGCCGAACTGGCCGACGATCATCTTGCCGGCAGGGTCGGAGATCAGCGGGAAGGCGTCGCCCTGCTCGCGGATGCCGGGGCTCATGGCGGTGCGCACGAGGGTCGCGTCCATCTCGATGCGCGCGTTCCGCAGCGCGTTCTCGATGATGTCGAGCGTCACCGGATCGATGGCGACGGTGTTGAAGGGCGCGGGGTTGGTTTCGATGATGCGAGCCGGCATGGTCTTAGCCCTCCGCCTTCAGGGTGATGAGGATGTTGCCGACGGCATCGACCGACGCGCGGCAATCGTGTTCGACGAGGGTGGTCGAATCCATCTCGGTGATGATCGCGGGGCCCTCTATGATGTCGCCCTGCCTGAGCTTCGCGCGGTCGTAGATGACCGCGGGCCGTTCCTCGCCGCCGATCCACATCACGTGGTCGCGGATCTTCGCGGCTTCAGGGTTGCCGTCGCCCTTGGGGAGCTCGGCGGCGGGGAGGGCAGGGGCCTGCCCCTGCGCCACGGCCCGCAGGTTCACGATCTCGTGCGGCGTGTCCATGTTGAAGGTGAAGAGCCTGAGGTGCTCCTCGTCGAAGCGGGCGACCAGCCCCGCGATCCCGTCCTTCTCGAGAATGTCCTGCGTGATCGTCAGCGGCACCTCGAAGGCTTGGCCTGCATAGCGCACGTCGATCTCGAAGAGCGAGGTGATCTGCTCCTCGGGGATGCCGTCCGCGACCAGTTCGCCGCGGGTCTGCTCGGCCATGTCGTCGAGCACTTCAACCAGATCGGCGATTCTCGTGTCGCGGGCGAGGCGCGAGAAGCTGCGGGCGGTCTCGGTGCGCATCCGGGTGGTCGCATCGCCCAGCGCGCAGAGCACGCCGGGTGAGACGGGGGAGATCGCGGGCCAGCTGCCCATCAGCCGCGCGACCGCGTTGACGTGGAGCGGCCCCGCGCCGCCGAAGCCCATCAGCGCGAACTCGCGCGGGTCGTAGCCCTGCTGGACGGAGATCATCCGCAGCGCGCCGAACATGTTCTCGTTGACGATGTCGATGATCCCGCGCGCCGCTTCCATCAGGGTGACGCCCAGCGCATCGGCGATGGTCTGCACCGCGGCCTTCGCGCCCTCGCGGTCGAGCTTGAAGCTGCCGCCGAGAAGGTCTTCGGGCAGGTAGCCGAGCACCACGTTGGCATCGGTCACCGTGGGGAGCGTGCCGCCCTTGGCATAGGCGACCGGGCCGGGGACGGCGCCCGCGCTCTCCGGCCCGACGCGCAGCGCGCCGGTCAATTGCGGCACATGCGCGATCGACCCGCCGCCCGCGCCCACGGTCTTCACGTCGAGCGCCGAGGCGCGCACCGACAAGTGCCCGACCTCGGTCGTGCGCTGGCGGCGCGGCTCGAGACCCTGGATCAGCGCGACGTCGGTCGAGGTGCCGCCGACGTCGAGGGTGAGGATGTTCTCGAAACCCGCGTTGCGCGCCACCCACAAGGCGCCGGTCACGCCGCCGGCGGGGCCGGACATGAGGATGTTGACCGGGTGCTCCTCGGCCTTCTGGCTGCTCATGAGGCCGCCGTCGGAGCGCAGCAGGGAGAGGCGGCCCTTCAGCCCCTCGGCCTCGAGCTTCGTCCTGAGGTTCGAGACGTACTTGCTCACCACCGGACGCACCGCGGCATTGGCGACGGTCGAGAGGGTGCGCTCGTATTCCTGCATCTCGGGCAGGACTTCGTGGCTGAGCGAGACGGGGATGCCGGGCAGCTCCTCGGCGGCGATCTGGCCGATGCGGGTCTCGTGCGCGCCGTTGAGGTAGGCGTTCATCAGCGACACGGTGAGCGCCTCGATGCCATCGCCCTTGAGCTTGCGAAGCGCGGTGCGCACCGCGTCTTCATCCAGCGGGGCGACCTCGCGGCCCTGCGCGTCCATCCGGCCCGGCACCTCGACGGTGTGCTCCAGCCGGGCGAGGGGCTGAGGCTTGGGCCACACGATCCACGCCGCGAGGCCGCCGGGGACGTAGCTCCGCGCGATCTGCATGATGTCGCGGTAGCCCTGCGTCGTGACGAGGCCGACCTTCGCGCCCTTGCCCTCGAGCACGGCGTTTGTCGCGACCGTCGTGCCGTGGAGGAAATAGGCGATGTCCGCCGCGGTGATCCCCGCCTTCTCGGTGATCGCCTTCACGCCGGTCAGGATGCCTTCCGAGGAGTCGTGCGGCGTCGAGGGGGTCTTGTGCCGCCAGAAGGCGCCACTCGCCTCGTCGAAGAGCAGGAGGTCGGTGAAGGTCCCGCCCACGTCCACGCCCAGCCTGTATGTCATGCCGTTCCCCTGTCTTGCGTCATGCCGCGCGGGCGACTGCCGAGGGCAGTTCGCGCCCCAGCTCGCCCGCAAACCACTTGTTCGCCGCGATCGCCGCGGCGAGATCGATGCCGGTGGCGACGCCCGAACGCTCCATCATGTAGACGAGGTCCTCGGTCGCGATGTTGCCCGTCGCGCGCGGCGCGAAGGGGCAGCCGCCGAGCCCGCCCAATGAGGCGTCGAAGATCCGCACCCCTGCGCGCCACGCCTCCCAGGCATTGGCGATGCCGGTGCCGCGGGTGTTGTGGAAGTGCGCGCGCATCGGGATCGCGGGCCCGAGCAGTTCGCCGAGCCGGCCGAACAGCTCGCCCGCCTCATAGGGGGTGCCGACGCCGATGGTGTCGGCGAGCGCGATCTCCTCCGGCCCCTCTATGGCGAGTTCCTCGGCGATGGCGAGGACCGTCGCAGGCTTCACCTCGCCCTCGAAGGGGCAGCCGAAGGCGGCGCTGATCGTGACCTGGGCGCGCATTCCCTCGGCGCGGGCGAAGCGCAGCATGGCGCGGGTCTCGGCCAGCCCCTCGGCGATGGTCTGGCCCTGGTTCTTCTGCCCGAAGGTGTCGCTGGCGACCACCACGCAGCCGACCTGATCCACGCCCCGCCTGCCGCCCTCGCGCGTCGCGAGGGCGCGCATCAGCCCGCGCTTGTTGAGGACGAGGCCGACATAGGTGCAGTCCGCCAAGTCGGGCAGGCCCGCGATCACCGCCTCGGCGTCCGCCATCTGCGGGACGCGCTGCGGGTGCACGAAACTCGCCACCTCGAGCCGCCGTGCGCCGTAGCCGATCATCCGCTCGATGAGCGCGAGCTTGACCTCGGTGGAAACGATCTCCGGCTCGTTCTGCAGCCCGTCGCGCGGGCCCACCTCGACCAGTTCGATCGCACCGTCGGATGTTGCGCCTGACATCGTGAATCGCCTGTTGCTGCTGCGGGAGCCTCTGGGTGGTCACTTACCGGGTTTGTATACAAATGCAATGATGCTCGGCCCCCGATCGCGGTCCGGAACCGGCGGCCGGGTGCGGCGTTGTTATGGCTCCTCGCGATCATTGGCCGCCGGGCCGACCGCCTTGGCGAAGGTGTGGAAGGCGCGGCGCAGGTGGCTGCCCATGACCGCACGTGCCCAATCCGGATCGCGGGTGCGGAAGGCGGCGATGAGCTCGTCGTGATCGCGCGCCGACTGGCGCAGGTCCTCGGGCGAATAGGTGCGCGCGGTGCGCAGCAGCACCGGTGCCTCGACCAGCCTCGCCAGCAACTGGCCAAGGCGCGGCGAGTGCGCCGCATCGATGATGATCTCGTGAAAGGCGCGGTTGGCATCGAGAAAGCGGGCGACGTCGGGGGTGCTGCGCTCGATCGCCGCCTTGAGGTCGCGGTTGGTGCTCTCGAGCTCGGCGATCTGCTCGCGCGTCAGGCGCCTGGCCGCGCGTTCGGCGGCGTGGCATTCGAGCATCTGGCGCAGCGCGAACATCTCCTCGATGTCGTCGCGACTCCAGTCGGCAACGAACAGCCGCTTGGTGTCCGAACGCACCAGCAGCAGCTCGTCCTCCAGCCGCCGGACCGCCTCGCGCACCGGGGTGCGGCTGACCCCGGTGATCTGCGCAAGCTGGTCCTCGGTGAGCTGTTCGTTGGGCCGCACCGCACCGCTCAGGAGATGCGCGCGGATCTTGGCATAGGCCTGTTCGGAGGCGCGGCTCATGGCTGCATGGCCGGCCGGTCGGAGGATGAGGCGCGCGCGTTCATGGCATTCCCTTGTGCGTTCGAGCGTCCCGGCCCGCAAGCCCATGCGGTGACAAAAACACACCTGCGCCCACCAATTCACCCGCTTTCGGCAAAAAGCTTGACGACGAGGATTTGTATACAATAACCACGCATCCACAGGCAACAGGGGTGGATGCCGTGCGCCGTATCAAGGTTATCGTGCCGATCGCGATGGATGCAGCGGGCGTCGCCAACCGCGCGCAGCAGCTTCCCGCCGAGTTCGTGCGCCCCGGCTTCGCCCCGGAGTTCGAGGCGGTGCGATGGGGCGCGGCGCTGGGCGATTCGTACCACGACACGCTTCTGATGGACTGGACGGTGTTCCAGGCTGGCGTCACGGCGGAGGAGGAGGGCTACAGCGGCGTCCTCATCGACACGGTCAGCGACTCCGGCCTGTGGCCGCTCAGATCGGTGCTGAACATCCCCGTCGTCGGCCCCGGCGAGGCGAGCTTCGCGGCCGCCCAGATGCTCGGCAAGAAATTCTCCGTCCTCACGATGTGGCCGCAGTGGTTCCCGCTGTACGAGAAGGTTCTCAGCCAGCACGGCTGGCAGCACCGCTGCGCGAGCGTCCGCTCGATCGACACCCGGCCCGACGTCACCGAACTGCTTGAGGGCAAGGAGGAGGTCGTCTTCGCCAAGCTCAAGGCCGAAGGCCTGCGCGCGATCGAGGAGGACGGGGCGGACGTCATCGTGCTCGGCTCGACGACGATGCACCAGTCGGCCGCCTACCTCGCGGGCGAGTTGCCGGTGCCGGTGATGAACCCGGGCCAGGTTGCCTACAAGCAGCTCGAGACCTGGATCGAACTGGGCCTGACTCACTCCAAGACAGCTTTCCCCGCCCCCGAAGTGCCGATGCACGCCGACATCCGGAAAGGATGGTACTGATGAGCGAATGGAGCGAAGGCGGCTCCGGACAGGTGCCGCTGCCCTATCCCGTCTATGTCGATATCGTCACCAAGCGATACTTCGACGGTGTCGACAACAAGCACCTCGACAAGGTGCTCGACTGCTTCACCCCCGACGCGATCCTCACCGAGGTGACGAGCAACACCGTCCACAAGGGGCGCGAGGCGATCCGGGCGATGTTCGTCAAGCTCTTCGCCGATTTCGGGAGCATCTGGCACGGCAATTTCGTCCACACCGCGGACCCCGCGACCAACGCGATCTGCTCGCAGTTCACCGTGCTCATCACGCCCAACGGGGGCGAGGAGCTGCGCTACGAGAACTGCAACCGCTTCTACCTCAAGGACCGGCTGTTCCACCGCGTCTACGTCTACATGTCGGGTGACAACCTGCTGAAGGAAGGGGAGGCCTGATGCAGTACGAACCCACGCTCTCGCGCGCCGAGCTGATCGACTTCGCGCTCAACAGGTACTTTGCCCGGGTCGATGCCAAGGACATGGACGCGGTGCTCGGCTGCTTCCACGACACCGCGCTGTTCTGCGTCCAGACGGCCTTCACCCGCCACGCCGGCAAGGCCGAGATCCGGCGGATGTTCGAGGATTTCTTCGCCTCCTACGAAACCATCATCCACCGCGACTTCACCTGCACCGTCGACGAGGCGCACGGGCGGATCACCGCCTGCTTCGCCGCCGAGCTGCACGACGCGGCCGGGCAGGTGACGCTGCTCGAGAACACCAACTTCTGGCGCTTCCGGCCCGGTCCGGACGGGCCGAGGTTCCAGGAAGTCTACGTCTACATGAGCGGGGCCAACGTCCTCGTCTGATCGCCCGTCCGTCCCTTCCTCTCAGGAGAGCCGTGTCATGAAAGTTCGTCTCGTTCTTGCCTCCGGCGCGGCTCTCGGCGCCATCGCCCTTGCGGCGCCCGCCGCCGCGCAGCAGGCGCCCGCTGGCGCCGCCGCCGAGGAGGAGGGCGGCATCATCGTCACCGCCCGCCGCCAGTCGGAGTCGCTGCAGGACGTGCCCGCGGCCGTGACTGTCTTCACCGCCGAGACCCTCGCCAAGACGGGGGTGCAGCGCGCCGACGACTTCATCCAGCTCACCCCGGGTGTCACCATCGTCACCGGCACGGCGGAGGCGGGCGACACGCAGATCAACATCCGCGGCATCAACGGCGCGCGCGACGCGGAAAGCTCGGTCGCACTGGTGGTCGACGGCATCCTCAAGACCAACACCGCGCAGCTGAACCAGAACCAGGGCACGCTGCGCCAGGTCGAGATCCTGAAGGGTCCGCAGGGCGCTCTCTACGGGCGCAATGCGGCGGCGGGGGCGATCGTGCTCCAGACGCTCAAGCCCGGCGACCGGCTCGAGGGCGGGTTGCTGCTGCGCGCGGCCGAGGACAACACCTACCTTGCCAACGGCTACATCTCGACCCCCGTCGGCGAGGGTGCGGGGCTGGTGGTCTCGGCCAACTACTCGACCACCGACGGCTTCTTCCGCAATCGCTTCCTCGGCAACTCCAAGACGATCGACGATCAGGAGGTGTTCGGCATCGATGGCCGCTTCGTCGCGCAGCTGGGGCCCGACACCGAGCTCGATATCAAGGCCCGCTACGCCGACCTGACCGGCGCCTCGATCGCCTTCAACGCGGCCTTCCACCTGCCGAACTTCGCCGCCGTCGACCCGGCCTTCTTCGAGGACGTCAACGAGCATCCCTTCGGCTTCTATCCGAACATCCGCCCGACCAACGACCAGGTGACCTTCGAGACCTCGGCCAAGCTCGAGCACCGCTTCGAGGGCGCGACGCTGACGGCCTGGGTGCTCTACAGCGATGTCGACCAGTCGCTGACCGCGGACGGCACCTCGGCCGACTTCGCGCGCTTCACCTTCCCCGGCGCAACCCCCGCCTCGGTGGCGGCCGCCAACGCCTGCGCCGCCTCGACCGCGGCGCTTGCGGGCTATCCGCTCAACCCGCCGACCTTCATCGGCACGAGCCCGATCCCCTTCATCTTCAATCCGGCGACGGGCTCGACCTTCGGCCCCTACAGCCCGACCACCTGCGACGGCACCCAGTTCCAGATCCGCAAGCAGGAAGACATCAGCGGCGAGATCCGCCTCGCCTCGAACGGCGACGGGCCGGTCGGCTGGCAGGTCGGCGCCTATTACCTGCACATCGACCGCGAGGTGGGGGTGAGCCTCGGCGCGGACCTGGGGCAGGGGATCATCCGCCAGCTCTACAACGCGCCGAACACGACCAACCCGACGACCCAGCTTTATCACGACGCCTTCAAGACCGATGTCTACGCGATCTTCGCCTCGCTCGACGCGGACCTGACCGACCGCTTCAACCTCAGCGTCGCGGGCCGCTACGATATCGAGGACCGGCGCGTGCGCAGCCTTGTGCCCGCGGTCTTCGATCCCTTCACCGGCGGCGCGATCAATCCGGGGCAGACGATCGTGGGCGGCAACGTCCAGCCGATCGGGCCCCAGTCGGAGACCTTCAAGCAGTTCCAGCCGAAGATCTCGCTGCGCTACGCGCTGACCGACGACGTCAACCTCTACGGCAACTGGGGCATCGGCTTCAAATCGGGGGGCTTCAACAACCAGGGTTCGGCGGCGATCGTCGACCAGGCCTTCAACCAGTTCATCGGCACCAACGTGCAGATCGACGACCAGTATCGCAAGGAAGTCTCGAGCGCCTTCGAGGCGGGGATCAAGGGCACGCTGCTGGGCGGCGCGGTGACCTTCGACCTTGCGGGCTACTACACCAACATCGAGGACATGCAGTTCTTCGAGTTCTTCGTCGGCGGCTTCGGCCTGCTGCGTGTGGTCTCGAACATCGACGAGGTCGAGGTCTACGGGGCCGAGCTCAACCTCAGCGCCGAGATCGTCAGGGGCTGGACCGTGTTCGCCGCGGCCAACGTGACCGAGAGCGAGATCAAGGCCAATGCCTCGCGGCCCGTGACGGTCGGCAACAAGTCGCCCTACACCGCCGACTACACGATCAACCTCGGCACGCAGCTCGACCTGCCGATCAGCGACCGGCTCGATTTCGTGACCCGCGCCGACTATCGCATCACCGGCCCGACTGGTTCCACACGCTCCAGAACAACACCAACCCGACGCTGTTCAGCGGGCTGCTGCCGATCTCGGCCCTGGCGCTGCCGAGCTTCGTGGGCGATGCCGACTATTCGATCTCGCGGCGCGACACCTTCGGCGTGATGGACCTGCGCGTCGGCATCGAGGGCGAGCGCTGGTCGGTGATCGCCTATGCCGAGAACCTGTTCAACGAGAAGTACCTGAACGAGGTCATCACCGCCGTCGAGTTCGGCGGCTCGTTCATCTCGCCCGGCGGGCGCCAGCGCTTCGGGGTCGAGCTCGGCTACAAGTTCTGAGGACGAAAAAGAGCCTCCCGGGGCCTCGGCCAGCGGGCGGCTCCGAAGCGCGCGGGGGCTGCGACCCACCCCGCGCGCTTCCTTGTCTCAGGGCGCAGGCGTGGCGGGTGTGGCACCTGCGGCCGGGGCGCTCCACCACGAGAGCGTCTGGTTGTCGTGGGCCGAGGTCCACACCCCCGCCGGCGTCCAGCGCAGCGCGCCGCTGCCCACCGATGCTCCCATGCGGGCGCGGATCGCGAGGCTTTCGGGGTCGATCACCACCATCGTCTGCACGTCGGTGGTGCGCAGCCACACCGCGCCGCCGCCGGTGTCGATGTCGCCCCACTTGAGATTGTCGCCGACCCTGGTGCGCCCCGCCACCATCAGCGAGGCGGGGTCGACCTTGGCGACCGTGCCGTCGCCCTGTTCCTGCACCCACACCGCGCCTTCCCCGGCCGCGAGGAAGCCCGGCGTGTCGCCGAGCGGGGTGGTGCCGGTGACCGCATTGGTGGCGGGGTCGATCCGCTGGAGCAGCTTGCCCTCGCTCGACACCGCCCAGAGCGCGTCGAAGCCGTAGGCCAGATACCAGGTCTCGGGCACGACGGAGACGGTGGCGGTCACGGCGTTCGTCGCGGGGTCGATCCGCGCGACCTTGCCCGCCGCATCGCTCGGCACCCACACCGCGCCCGCGCCGGCGACGACATTGGTCTCGCCTTTGGGGTTGGCGAGGCCGGTCGCGATCTTCGCCTCGAGCTTTGCGGTGGCGAGGTTGATGCGCCACACCTCGCCGCCCTTGCAGTTGGCGACCCACAGCGATCCCGCCGCGATCGCCATCGTGCCGCAGGGACGGGGGACCTCGGCGGTGGCGACGAGCCCCGAGGGGCTCCACTTCTCCACCCGCCCGTCGTTGGTGACCCACACCGCATCGCCATCGACCACGAGGAAGTCGGCGAAGCCCGGTACCTTGAGGGCCGTCTCGACGAGGTCCGGCACGGGGCCGACCGCATCGTCCGGCGGCGGACCGTCCTCGGCGCAGGCCGTGGCGGCGAGCGCGGCGGCGACGATGGTGGCGAGCGAGGAAGCGGCTTTCTTGGTCATGGTGTGCCCTCCATGCGGGCAAGGGGAAAAAGAGAGGTGCGTCCCCGTGCGGAGACACAGGCCCTGCCAGCCTGAGCAATCTCTCCCATATTACGTTTGCAATCAATCGTAATAAATCATGGTGGACAAACGCCGCGAAGGCAGGGATGTTCGCAGCCGCAACATCGGGGACGAATCATGCTCCAGCACCTCTTGCGCCGCGCCGCCCGGCTCCTGCTGATCGCCTTCGCCGCGCTCGCGGTGACGGCCTGCTCGGGAGGCGAGGAGGAGGCTGCCGCGCCGCGCACCGAGTTCGCCATCGGCTGGTCGATCTATGCGGGCTGGATGCCCTGGCCCTATGCCGAACAGGCCGGCATCGTGAAGAAGTGGGGCGACAAGTACGGCATCACGATCCGCTTCGTGCAGGTCAACGACTACATCGAGAGCGTGAACCAGTACACCGCGGGCAAGCTCGACGGGGTGACGGTCGCCAACATGGACGCGCTGACCATCCCCGCGGCGGGCGGCAAGGACACCTCCGCGATCATCCTCGGCGACTATTCGAACGGCAACGACGCGGTGCTGCTCAAGGGCGCCGATAGCGTGACAGGCATCCGCGGCCGGCAGGTCTACCTCGCCGAGCTGTCGGTGTCGCACTACCTGCTGGCCCGCGCGCTGGAGACCAACGGGCTGAGGCTCACCGACGTGAGGACGGTCAACACCTCGGATGCCGATATCGCCGCCGCCTTCGCCTCGCCGGAGGTGACGGCGGCGGTGGCGTGGAACCCGCAGGTCACGACGATGAAGGGCGTGCCGGGCACCCGCGCGGTGTTCACCTCGGCCGACATCCCGGGCGAGATCCTCGACCTGATGGTGGTCGACACCAGGGTGCTCGCCGCCAACCCCGACCTCGGCAAGGCGCTCGCCGGCATCTGGTACGAGACGATGGCGCTGATGGCGCGGCAGGATGCCGAAGGCGCCGCCGCCCGCGCCGCGATGGCGAAGCTCGCGGGCACCACGCCCGAGGCCTTCGAGGGCCAGCTTGCGACCACCTACCTCTATTCCGATCCCAGGGCGGCAGTCGCGGCGATGGCCTCGCCCGACCTCCTCACCACCATGACGCGGGTGCGCGACTTCAGCTTCGCGCAGGGCCTGTTCGGGCAGGGCGCGCGGTCGGCGGATGCGGTGGGGATGAGCTTCCCCGGTGGCCGCACCCTGGGCGATGCGAACGCGATCACCCTGCGCTTCGATCCGACCTACATGCAACTCGCCGCCGACGGGGCGCTCTAGGCCGATGCGCTGGGTGACGGCGCGGACCGGGCGGCGCGGCGCCGTCCTGCTCGGTGCCCTGCCGCTGCTGGTGCTGGCGCTCGGCTACATCATCGCCGCCGCCGCGCGCCATGCGGAGAACCCCGCCGACAAGATCCTGCCGCTCCCCGGCGCCATGGCCGCGGCGATGGCGGGGCTGCTGTTCGAGGCCGATCCGCTTTCGGGCCAGTACCTGTTCTGGGCCGACACCCTCGCGAGCCTCACCCGGCTCGGCATGGGCCTCGGGATCGCCACCCTCTCCGCGCTGCTGGTGGGGCTGGCGCTCGGCGCGCTGCCGCCGGTCAGGTCCACCTTCGGCCCGCTGGTGACGGCGATCGCGGTGATCCCCCCGGTCGCGCTCCTGCCGATCCTGTTCATCGTCTTCGGCCTCGGCGAGACCGCCAAGGTGGCGCTGATCGTGGTCGGGGTCGCGCCCTTCATGATCCGCGACGTCGCCGGGCACATCGGCGCCCTGCCGCGCGAGCAGGTGGTGAAGGCGCTGACGCTCGGCGCGAGTTCCTGGGCCGTGGTGCTGAGGGTCGCCCTGCCGCAGGCGCTGCCGCGGCTGATCGAGGGGCTGCGCCTCTCGCTCGGCCCCGCCTGGGTGTTCCTGATCTCGGCCGAGGCGATCGCGGCCGACGTGGGCCTCGGCTACCGCATCTTCCTCGTGCGCCGCTACCTCGCGATGGACGTGATCCTGCCTTACGTCGCGTGGATCGCGCTCCTCGCGGTGGTGATGGACCTCGCCCTCTCGCAGACGAGCCGCCGCCTGTTCGGCTGGGCCCACCTGGGGTCGCGCTGATGGCGCTCCTGACCCTGCGCAACGTCTGGGTCGAATATGGCGAGAAGGTCGTGCTCGAGCGCGTCTCGCTCGACATCGCCGCAGGCGCCTTCGTCTCGATCATCGGGCCTTCGGGAGCGGGCAAGAGCAGCCTGCTGCGCGTCATCCTCGGGCAGGAGAAACCGACCCGCGGGACGATTACCTTGGACGGCGCCCCGCTCCCGGCGGAATGCGGGCCGGACCGGGGGGTGGTCTTCCAGCGCTATTCGGTCTTCCCGCATCTCACCGTGCTCGGCAACACCCTGCTCGGGCTGGAGTTCGGGCAGGCGCCCCTCGCCGCAAGGCTCTTCGGCGCGCGGCGCCGCGCGGCGATCGCCGAGGCGGAGGCCATGCTGGAAGAGGTCGGCCTCGCCGACAGCCGCCACCTCTACCCCGCGCAGATGTCGGGCGGGATGCAGCAGCGCCTCGCCATCGCGCAGGCGCTGGTCAAGCGGCCGCGCATCCTGCTGCTCGACGAGCCCTTCGGCGCGCTCGACCCCGGCATCCGGGCGGACATGCACGCGCTCATCACCCGGCTGTGGCGCGAGCACGGGCTCACCGTGATCATGGTCACCCACGACATCAAGGAGGCCTTCGGGCTCGGCACCCGCGTGCTCACCCTCGACAAGCGTCGCCACGATCCGCACGCGCCGCACCGCTACGGGGCGGGGGTGGTCTACGACCTCGAACTGACGCGCAAGGATGAGCAAGTACAACCGGAGCGGACGGTTGCAAACCGTGAACTTGCTCCCGGTATTACGATTGACACAAAAGGTAATACCTGAAATGGTCCGCGCATGAGCTCCCCCGACAGCCCCCGTCTCGCCCGCCTCTCGATGAGCCTGCCGGCGGACCTGTTCCGCCAGCTCGACACCATGGTCGAGGAGCGCGGCCTGCCCTCGCGCTCGCAGCTCATCGCCGAGCTGATCCGCCATGCGCTCGCCGAGCACGAGGCGCTGACCCGGCCCGAGGCGATGCTCGCGGGCACGGTCACCATCGTCTATGCGGGGAGCGGCGGGCGGGTGCGCCAGCAGCTCGCCGAGACGCAGGGCGACTACCTCAAGGAGGTGATCTCCTCGCAGCACGTCTTCCTCGAGGAGGACCAGTCATTGGAGGTGCTGCTGGTGCAGGGCCCGGCGGTGCGGCTGAAGCAGCTGTGCGATGCGCTGCGGGCGATCCGGGGCGTGCAGCAGTTGCAGCTCGTCACCACCACCGCGCTGCTCCCGCCGCTCCACGAACAGGACCCGCCCCCGGCGCGGGAGGCCGCCGAATGAGCGCCACCGCCGATCCGAAATCCGCCCGCGAGCACGCCCGCGCGCAAGGCGGGACGCGGGTCGAGACCATGCCGATCCTGCCCCCGATCGCGGACGACCTGCCCGATGGCGTCGCGACCGGCGATCTCGTCTGGGAGGAGACCGTCGCGCCGGGCGGCTACACCTCGCGCCGGATCGCGCGCGGCACGCGGCTGCGGCTGATCGACAAGGCGGGCGATGCCTGCGCCAGCCTCAACATCTTCAACGCCGAGATGCCGACCGAGCGGCTCAATGTCGCCGACACGGTCAAGGTCCAGTGGAACGCCTATCTGGGCGCGGGCAAGCTGCTGCTCAGCGACATGGGCCGGGTGCTCGCGAGCATCCTCGCCGACGATGCGGGGACGCACGACACCTTCTGCGGCGTCTCGAATGCGGCCGGCAACCAGCGGAAATACGGGGAAGGTCGCAATTCCGGTGCCTTCCCCAACGGGCGCGACCGGCTGATCCTCGGCGCGGCCAAGCACGGGCTGACCCGCCGCGACGTCCACCCCTGCGTCACCCTGTTCAAGGGCACGCGGATCGAGGCGGACGGCGCGATCACGCCCGTGATCGGCCCCTTCGCGCCGGGCCGCGCGGTGCTGCTGCGGGCCGAGATGGAGGTGATCGTGGTGATCGCGAACTGCCCCCACGTGCTCGACCCGCGCGCCCACTACGCCTCGACCCCGCTGCGCGTCACCGCATGGCGCGGCCCCGTCACCCCCGAAGACGATCCTGTGCGCAATGCCACCCCCGAGGGCCTGCGCGCCTTCCTCAACACCGAGGACGACTACCGCCGCTAACGCCCTGCACGGACACCAGAACATGACCGCAGACCCGGCCCTCTCCGGCCTCACCGGCTCCATCCTCCACGACGAGATCGTGCCCGCCCGCGCGCCGTGGCTGCACCATGTCCGCGCCGGGGAGGTGCTGCGGATCGTCGATCTCGAGGGCAACCAGGCGGTCGACTTCCTGATCTATGCCGCCGCCGACGATGCCGAGCGCTATTCGGCGCAGGACACGGTGGCCGCGCAGGGCAACCTGTTCCTGCGCACCGGCACGGTGCTGCTCTCGAACGAGGGCAATCCGATGATGACGATCGTCGCCAGCGCGGTCGAGTATCACGACACGATCGGGGGTGCGTGTTCCTGCGAATCCAACACCTTGCGATACGGTCATCACACGCGGCATCAACACGCCTGCGTCGACAATTTCCTCGAGGTCAACCTCACGCAGGGGCGCGGCAAGCGCGACATCGTCTCCAACGTCAACTTCTTCATGAACGTGCCGGTCGAGGAGGACGGCACGCTCGGCATCGTCGACGGCATCTCGGCGCCCGGCCTGACAGTGGACCTGCGTGCGGAGATGGACGTGATCGTCGTCGTCTCCAACTGCCCGCAGATCAACAATCCCTGCAACGGCTTCAACCCGACCCCGGTGCGGATGATCGTCGCGGCGGCATGAGTTTCGACACCGTTCTCGTCGCCAACCGGGGCGCGATCGCGGTGCGGATCATCCGCACGGCGCGCCGCATGGGGCTCAGGACGGTGGCGGTCTATTCCGAGGCCGACGCGGGCTCGCTCCACGTCAGCGCGGCGGACGCGGCGGTGTGCATCGGGCCGGGGCCGGCGGCACAGTCCTATCTCGATGTGAACGCGATCCTCTGCGCGGCGAAGGCGACGGGGGCGGGGGCGATCCACCCCGGCTACGGCTTCCTCGCCGAGAACGCCGACTTTGCCGAAGCCTGCGCCGCGGCGGGCATCGCCTTCATTGGGCCGACGCCGGAGAACATCCGCACCTTCGGGTTGAAGCATTCGGCCCGCGCGTTGGCCGAGGCGCAGGGGCTCCCGCTCGCGCCCGGCACCGGGCTGCTCAAGGGCGCCGACGAGGCGGCCGAGGCGGCGGCGCGGATCGGCTATCCGGTGATGCTCAAGGCGACCGCCGGGGGCGGGGGCATCGGCATGCGCGTCTGCGAGACCGAGGCGCAGCTGCGCGAGGGCTTCGCCGCCGTGGTCCGCCAGGGCGAGGCGAGCTTCGGCGACGCGGGCGTGTTCCTCGAACGCTACATCGCCCGCGCGCGGCATCTGGAAGTGCAGATCTTCGGCGACGGCAAGGGCCGGGTCATGGCGCTGGGCGAGCGCGACTGCTCGCTCCAGCGGCGCAACCAGAAGGTCGTCGAGGAGGCCCCCGCGCCGTGCCTCTCCGACGCCAGGCGCGGCGAGCTGATCGCCGCCGCCGTGCGGCTCGGCGAGGCGGCGGGGTATCTTTCGGCGGGGACGGTCGAGTTCCTCTACGACGCCGCGCGCGACGACTTCTTCTTCCTCGAGATGAACACCCGCCTCCAGGTCGAGCACGGCGTCACCGAGGAGGTGATGGGGATGGACCTCGTCGAATGGATGATCCGCGGCGCGGCGGGCGACTTCGCGATGCTCGATGCGCCCGCGCCCACGCCGAAGGGGCACAGCGTGCAGGTCCGCCTCTATGCCGAGGACCCCGCGCTCGACTACCGGCCGACCACGGGCACGCTGGTGAACGTGCAGTTCCCCGAGGACATCCGCACCGAGACCTGGGTGATGGCGGGGAGCGAGGTCAGCGCCTTCTACGACCCGATGCTCGCGAAGCTCATCACCCGCGGGGCGACGCGCACCGAGGCGATCGCGGCGATGCGGCGGGCGCTGGAAGCCTCGCGGGTCGACGGGATCGAGACCAACCTCAGGTGGCTGCGCGAGGTGGTGCGGCACGAGGGCTTTACCAGCGGCGAGGTCTCCACCAAGCTGCTCGACGGCGTCGCCTACAACCGCCGCGCCATCCGCGTCATCGCCGGGGGCACCGCGACCTCGGTGCAGGACTGGCCCGGGCGGCTCGGCCTGTGGTCCGTCGGCGTGCCGCCCTCCGGCCCGATGGACGACCTCTCCTTCCGCCTCGGCAACCGCATCCTCGGCAATCCCGAGGGCACCCCCGGGCTGGAGGTCACCGCGAGCGGCCCGACCCTGCTGTTCGAGGCCCCCGCGACCATCTGCCTCACCGGCGCGGACTTCGGCGCCACCCTCGACGGCGCCCCCGTCCCGCGCGGCGAGGCGATCCCCGTCGCCGCGGGGCAGACCCTCGCGATGGGGCGGGCGAGCGGCGGGGGGATGCGCGGCTACATCCTCTTCGCGGGCGGGCTCGACGTCGTGCCCTATCTCGGCTCGGCAGCGACCTTCACCCTCGGCCAGTTCGGCGGCCATGCCGCGCGCGCGCTGGTGGCGGGCGACGTGCTGCACCTCGGCGACACGCCCACCGGTGACGCCGCCCCCGCGCCCCTCCCGGACCTCACCCGCGAATGGCACCTCCGGGTCCTCTACGGCCCCCACGGCGCGCCCGACTTCTTCACCCCCGCCGACATCGACCGCTTCCTCGCGGCCGAGTGGCAGGTCCATTACAACTCCAACCGCACCGGGGTCCGCCTCGTCGGCCCCAAGCCCGAATGGGCGCGGCGCGACGGGGGGGAGGCGGGGCTCCACCCCTCGAACATCCATGACAATCCCTATGCCATCGGCGCGGTCGACTTCACCGGGGACATGCCGATCATCCTCGGCCCCGACGGGCCTTCGCTGGGGGGCTTCGTGTGCCCCTTCACGGTGATCGCCGCCGACCGCTGGAAGATCGGCCAGCTCGCCCCGGACGACCGGGTGCGCTTCGTGCCCGTCGCCATCGAGGACACGCAAAGCCCCCGCGCCGTCGCGGACCTCACCCCGATCCTCGCCGAGCTGCCCGCCAGCGCCGCGCGCCCGCGCACCACCTACCGGCAGCAGGGCGACCGCAACATCCTCGTCGAATACGGCGAGATCGTCCTCGACATCGAGCTGCGCATCCGCGTCCATGCGCTGATGCAGGCGCTCGAGGCCATGGCGCTCCCGGGCGTCATCGACATCACCCCCGGCATCCGCTCGCTGCAACTGCACTTCGACGGCGCGCGGCTCGACCAGGCGGGCGCGCTCGCCGCGCTGATCGCCGCCGAGGAGGCGATGGGCGACCTCGCCGATTTCGAGGCGCCCTCGCGCATCGTCCACCTCCCCCTGAGCTGGCGCGACCCGGCGACGCAGGAGACCATCGACAAGTACATCGCCGCCGTGCGCGACGATGCGCCCTGGTGCCCCGACAACATCGAGTTCATCCGCCGCATCAACGGCCTCACGGACGCGCAGGCGGTCGAGGACCTGATCTTCGACGCGAGCTACCTCGTCCTCGGCCTCGGCGACGTCTATCTCGGCGCTCCCGTGGCGACCCCGGTGGATCCGCGCCACCGCCTCGTCACCACCAAGTACAACCCGGCGCGCACCTGGACCCCGCCCAACGTGGTCGGGATCGGCGGGGCCTACATGTGCATCTACGGCATGGAGGGGCCGGGCGGATACCAGCTGTTCGGGCGCACCGTGCAGGTGTGGAACACGCATCGTCAGACGCGGGACTTCACCGGCGGCAAGCCGTGGCTCCTCCGGTTCTTCGACCAGATCCGCTTCTTCCCCGTCTCCGCCGGGGAGCTCGCCGCCTGGCGCCGCGACTTCCCGCACGGGCGGCGCTCGCTCCACATCGAGGAGACCACCTTCCGCCTCGCCGATTACCGCGCCTTCCTCGCGGAGAACGCCGACAGCATCGCCGCCTTCGAGGCCGCGCGCCAGGCCGCCTTCGATGCCGAACGCGCGGCCTGGGAGGCGAGCGGCGAGTTCGACCGGGTCGAGAACCTCCTTGCTGCCGGGAGCGCAGGCGGCGCGACCGCCGCGATCGAAGTGCCCGAGGGCGCGGAGGTGATCGAGGCCCCCTTCGGCGGGAGCGTGTGGAAGCTCCACGTCGCGCCCGGCGACGCGGTGGCCGAGGGCGAGGTCATCGCGGTGATCGAGGCGATGAAGATGGAATGCCCCTTCGAGGCACCCGCGAGCGGGACGGTGGAGGCGGTCTATATCGCGCAGGGCCAGAGCCTGCAGCCCGGCGCGCCGATGCTGGCGATGCGGAGGGGCGCATGACCGACTTCTCCCGCCTCTCCGCCACCGCCATCGCCGCCGCGGTGAACGGAGGCGAGATCACCGCGCTCGCGATCATGGAGGAAACCCTCGCGCGCCTTGCCGCCTATGACGCGCATCAGCCGCAGGTGTGGATCAGCCGCTTCGACCCCGAGGCCCTGCGCGCCGCCGCCCGCGCCGTCGACGCGCGGATCGCCGCGGGCGAGCGCCTGCCGCTCGCGGGCGTGCCCTATGCGGCCAAGGACAATATCGATGTCGCGGGGCTGGAAACCACCGCCGCCTGTCCGGCCTTCGCCTATCGCCCCGACCGCTCGGCAACGGTTATCGAGCGGCTGGAAGCGGCGGGCGCGATCTGTGTCGGCAAGACCAATCTCGACCAGTTCGCGACCGGCCTCGTCGGCACGCGCAGCCCCTATGGCATCCCGCGGAACGCCTACAACCGGCACTACGTGAGCGGCGGGTCCTCCTCGGGCTCGGCGGTGGCGGTGGCGGCGGGGCTGGTCGCCTTCGCGCTCGGCACCGACACGGCGGGATCGGGGCGGGTGCCGGCGGCCTTCAATCACCTCGTCGGCCTCAAGCCCACCAAGGGGCGGTGGAGCACGCGCGGGCTGGTGCCCGCCTGCCGGACGCTCGACTGCATCACGGTGTTCACCAATGACCTCGAGGATGCGGCGGCGGTCGACGCCGTGCTCGCGGGCTTCGACGTCGCGGATGCCTTCTCGCGACCGCCCTTCGACGAGGCGATTGCGGGCAAGCGCATCGGCGTGCCGCGCCGCGACCAGCGCCAGTTCTTCGGCGATGTCGAGGCCGAGCACCTCTACGAGCGCGCGCTCGCGGCGCTGGCGCGCGAATGCGCGCTGGTCGAGATCGACATCGACCCGCTGCTCGAGGCCGCGCGGCTGCTCTACGGCGGCCCTTGGGTGGCCGAGCGCACCACCGCGATCCTCCCGCTGCTGGAGCGCGATCCGGAGGCGATCCATCCCGTCGTGCGCGAGATCGTCGCGGCGGGGCAGGGGATGGGCGCGGTGGAGGTGTGGCAGGGCCACTACCGCCTCGCCGAGCTCGCGCGCGCGGCCGGGGCGATGTGGGGCGAGGTCGACGCGCTCGCCTTCCCGACCGCCGGGACGACCTATCGTGTCGCCGAGCTGGAGGCGGCGCCGGTCGCGCTTAACAGCAACCTCGGGCTCTACACCAATTTCGTCAATCTGTTGGACATGGCGGCGATCGCCGTCCCGGCGGGGGCGAGGTCCAACAGCACGGGCTTCGGCATCACCCTCATCGGGCCTGCCCATAGCGACAGAAGCCTTGTCGCTCTCGCGGGCGCCTATCTGCACTTAGCCGCCCTGCCGCCCCTGCCACCACTCGACCTTGGAGACCGCATGGAGACCGTGAAACTGGCCGTCGTCGGCGCCCACCTCGAAGGCATGCCGCTGCACTGGCAGCTGACCAGCCGCTCGGCGCGGTTCGTCGGCGCCTTCGCAACCGCGCCCACCTACCGCCTCTACGCGATGGCCGGCAGCGTTCCGCCCAAGCCCGCGCTGGTCCATTCGGAGGACGGCGCGGCGATCGCGCTCGAGGTCTATGAGCTTGGCCTCGCCGAGTTCGGCAGCTTCGTCGCCGAGGTCCCCCCGCCGCTCGCGATCGGCACGGTCCAGCTTGCCGACGGCAGCAGCGTCAAGGGCTTCGTCGCCGAACCGCGCGCGCTGGCGGGAGCAGAGGACATCACCCATCTCGGCGGCTGGCGCGCCTATATCGCCTCCCGGTAGCGCGATGGCGGGGCGGATCAGGACATGGCTGACGGGCGAGGGCGGCACCGCGCCGGACCTCGCCGCGCGCCTTGCCGCCGCCGAGGCCGCGAACGAGGCCAAGACCCGCTTCCTCGCCAGCGTCGCCCACGAGATCCGCTCGCCCCTCAACGCAATCTACGGCTATGCCCAGCTGATCGAGCGCGGGGAGGGGAAGGACGCGCTCCCCGCCGCCCGCGTGATCCGCCGCAGCGCCGAGCACCTCGCGCACCTCGTCGAGGGCCTGCTCGACATCGCGCAGGTCGAGAACGGGGCGCTGCGCCTCACCCGCGAGGCGATCCGCTTTCCCGAGTTCCTCGACCAGCTTGTCGCCATGCTGGATCTGCAGGCGCAGGCCAAGGGCCTTGCGCTGCTGCTCGACAAGCCCGAGCGCCTGCCGGAGTTCGTCCACGCCGATCCCAAGCGCCTGCGGCAGGTGCTCATCAACCTGCTGGCGAACGCGATCAAGTTCACCGACCACGGCACGGTGACGCTGAAGGTGGCCTACCGCAACGAGCTCGCGACCTTCACCGTCATCGATACTGGCATCGGCATCGCCCCGGAGGACGCGCAGCGCATCTTCGCGCCCTTCGAGCGGGCGGGCGGACCGGCCGGCGAGCGCCCTGGCGTGGGGCTCGGCCTCGCAATTACGCAGGCGCTGGTGCACATCATGGGCGGCGAGATCCGGCTCGAGAGCACGCCGGGGGCGGGCTCGCGCTTCACCGTCCGGCTAATGCTCTCGCAGCCGCTGAGCCCCCCGACCGAGCCCGCACCACCGGCGGGCGCGGTCACGGGCTACCTCGGCCGCGAGCGCTGGGTGCTGCTGATCGACGACGACCCGGCGCATCTCGGCATGGTGCGCGGCCTGCTCGAGCCACTCGGCTTCCAGGTGCGCGCCGCGAGCGACGGCGCGACGGGCCTCGCACTCGCGGCGCAGGCGCAGCCGGACCTCGTGCTGTGCGATGTCGCGCTGGGCGGGGAGAGCGGCTGGGACGTCGCCGCACGCCTGCGCAGCCGCCACGGTGCGGCGCTTAGGATCGTGATGCTCTCGGGCGAGGCGCCCCGCCCGCCCTCGGAGCGCAGCGGTGAGGGGCCGGCCAACGACACCTTCGTGATGAAGCCCTTCGACTTCACCGTGCTGCTCGACGTGATCGCGGAACAGCTCGGGATCGAGTGGGTGCGCGCGGCGGGAGAGCCGGCTGTCGCCCCGCCAGATGCCGCCGGAGCAGCCGCCGCGCGCCTGCCGCTGCCCTTCGCCTCCGTCGCCGCGGCCCACTGTGCCGAGATCGAGCGGCTGGTGCGGATCGGCCATGTGCGCGCCATCGAGGCCGAGATCGACGCCATCGCCGCCCTCGCGCCCGAGGCGGGGCCGCTTGCCGAGCGGATGCGCGCGGCGCTCGACAGCTTCGATCTCAAGGCGCTCGCGAACCTTGCGAGGGCGGTGCGCGATGCGGAGTAAGGACTGCATCCTCGTCGTCGACGACAACCCGGACTCGCTCCGCTTCCTCGTCGACACCCTTGATGCCGAGGGCATGACCGTGCTCATCGCGCGCAGCGGCGAGGCGACGCTCGAACTGCTCGGGGAGGTGCAGCCCGATCTCATCCTGATGGACGCGGTGATGCCGGGTCTGAGCGGCCTCGAGACCACTGAGGCGATCAAGCGCGATCCGGCGACCGCGCACATCCCGGTGATCTTCATCACCGGCCTCGGCGATCCCGAACACGTCGTCGCGGCGCTGGGGACGGGCGGGGTCGACTACGTGCGGAAGCCGATCGTCGTCGAGGAGCTGCTCGCGCGGATCCGGGTCCACCTCGCCAACGCGCGCGCGACCTATCGCTCGCGCCTCGCGCTGGGGCTCGCCGGGCGCAGCCTCGCGGCAGTCGATGCGGACGGGGAGCTGGTGTGGTGCACGCCCCAGGCCGAGGCGCTGTTCGTAGCCATCGACCCCGCCTGGAGCCCCGAGCGCGGCACCCTGCCCGACGCGCTGGCCGAGGCCGTGGGGACGATCCTCGCCGCCGATCCGGTGCAGCCCGCCGCCAGCATCCGCGCCGCCGTGCGGGGTATGGACATCGACCTCGCCACGCTCGACAGCGACCGGCCCGGCGAGGTGCTGCTGCGCCTCACCGAGGTGCGCGAGGACGGCAGGATCGCCGCTCTCCAGAAGCACGCCGGCCTGACCCGGCGCGAGGCCGAGGTGCTGCTGTGGGTGAGCTATGGCAAAACGAACAAGACGGTGAGCGAAATACTGGGTATAAGCCCGCGCACGGTCAACAAGCACCTCGAGCAGGTGTTCCGGAAACTGGGAGTTGAAACGCGCGCGGCAGCGACCGCGATCGCGGTGAGACTGATGGCCGACTGACAGTCGTTCGCGTAAAAAGAACAAGCGCTTAATTCGGGTCTGCACAGTTCTACGTCATTTGCCCACTTCCTCGCTGGCGCGAGGTCGTCATGGCTGTGTGGCGGGGGAAACGGCAATCTTCTCGAGTGGAGTGCGTCATGGCCGGAGTACAGGTGGGCAAGCGGATCATCGGGGCCGATGCGCCCGTGACCGTCGGCTGGGAGAACATTCCCCGCGTTGAAGGCGGACCGATCAAGCAGCTCGTCTTCTCCTGGTTCCAGCCTGCCATGCTGCTGATCGCCATCCTCTTCTGGTACTACGCGCCCAACTGGCTCGCCGTCGCCTCGACCGCGATCGCGATCCGGCTCGGGTGGACGGTGCTGCTGCTGGCGCTCGAATGGGTCAACCCGCGCCACAAGAGCTGGCAGCTCACCTGGAAGGAGGGCGTGACCGATGCCTTCTATGTCGGGCTGGGCATGACCTTCATCGGCATGGTCGACAGCTACATCGGCGACGGGGCGATCATCAAGGCGGTGCAGGACGCCTTCGACTGGGAGAAGTTCGCCTGGTTCACCGGCCTGCCGCTGCTGTTGCAGGCGGTGATCATCTCGATGATCTTCGACTTCGGCCAGTACTGGATGCACCGCGCGATGCACAACTGGTACCCGCTGTGGCTGACCCATGCGCCGCACCATTACATCACCCAGCTCAACGTCCAGAAGGGCGCGGTCGGCAACCCCATCGAGTTGTTCCTGATCGGCCTCGGCATCGGCGGGCTGTTCGACTTCCTGCCGCGCGCCTTCCTGCTGGCGGGCGCGATCGGGATGACGGTGGGGGCCTACCAGCACATCAACGTGCGCTTCAACGTCCCTCGTTGGTGGCGATTCATCTTCAACACCACCGAGCATCATTCGGTCCACCACTCGCAGGACTACGAGGCGACCCGCAGCAATTACTCCGGCACCTGGATCATCTGGGATCGCATCTTCGGCACCTGCGTCGACGGCGAGGCCGAGGTGCTCGGCATGGAGGGCGGCCGCCGCATGCACATCGGCGAGACGATGGTCTTCCCCTTCCGCGAGGGCTGGCGCAGCACCAGGAAGGCGCTCTCCCGCCGCCACCGGCGCGGGGCCGGGCCGGAGGCGGTGCCGCCGCAGCTGGAACCCGCGGAATGAGCGGCGCGGCCGAGGGCATCGCCGCCCCGCGCGCCGCCATGCCGGGCCTCTCGCTCCCGCTGATCGACCACATCTGGCGGGTCCGCGGCGCGGTGCCGATCGATCCGGCGCTCACGCCGCAGGAGGCCTTCGCCCGGCTCGAGCCGCTGGTGAACACCCCCGGCACGAGGCTGGCGACCGACGGTGAGGCGCTCGTCTACGCCAAGGACAATCCCGCCGCGCAGGACAAGCTCGCGACTTTCACCCGGGGTCGGCTGTGGATCGAGCCGGCCGGCGCGGGCGCGGTGCTGCGCTTCGACCTGTTCAGCCACGCCCTGCTGCTGTGCTTCCTCGCTCCGCTGCTGTTCCTCGGCTTCGCGCAGCTCGCCGTGACCCTCAACGCGTGGGAGAAGGAGTCCGTCGAGGCTTCCGAAAAGTCCGAAAAGGACGAGGAGAAGCCCAAGCCGGTAAGGAAGCTTCACCCGATCGACGAGTTCCTCGGCGCGCCGGCGCCCGAGGATCCGAACAAGAAGAAGGACGAGAAGGAGGAGGAAGAGGAGGAGGGCCGCCACACGCCCGAGCCCGGCTACTACCTCGCAGGGCTCTTCGCCGCGCTCTACCTCCTGGGCCGCTGGCTCGAGCCGTGGCTGGCACGGCGGCGCTTCCGTGCCGCGCTGGCCGGGACCCCGCCTGCCGCTGCGGGCTAGGGCAGCGGCGCACTCTCCAGCACCAACCCCTGCATCCGTTCGGCATATCCATGTCCGGTCGGCGCGACGGAGCGCGTCGGCATTCCCCCGCACGTCGCCAGTCCGGTGGATGCAACCCTTTCCGCCGCAAACCGTATAAGAGGTGCAGCGATTGCAATTGATCGCTGCGGCGATGGGATTAGCTCCTCACCATGTTCGATAACCTCGACGCCCTGCTGCTCGCGCGGATCCAGTTCGCCTTCACGGTGAGCTTTCACTTCTTCTTCCCGGCCTTCTCGATCGGGCTGGCGAGCTATCTCGCGGTGCTCGAGGGGCTGTGGCTGAAGACGGGCAAGAGCGTCTATCTCGATCTCTTCAAGTTCTGGCTCAAGATTTTCGCGATCGCCTTCGCCATGGGGGTCGTCTCGGGGATCGTCATGTCCTACCAGTTCGGCACCAACTGGTCGGTCTTCTCCGACAGGGCCGGGCCCGTGATCGGCCCGCTGATGGCCTACGAGGTGCTGACCGCCTTTTTCCTCGAGGCGGGCTTCCTCGGCGTCATGCTGTTCGGGATGAACAAGGTCGGCAAGAAGCTGCACTTCGCCGCGACGCTGATGGTGGCTTTCGGGACCTTCGTCTCGGCCTTCTGGATCCTCTCCGTCAATTCCTGGATGCACACGCCGACGGGCTACATCCTCGGCGACAACGGCCAGTACATGCCGGGCGACAGCTGGTTCGAGATCATCTTCAATCCGAGCTTCCCCTACCGCCTCGTCCACACGGTGATGGCCGCCTACCTCACGACCGCCTTCGTGGTCGGCGCGGTCGGCGCCTGGCACCTCCTCAGGGACCGCGCCAACCCCCATGCGCGCAAGATGTTCTCGATGGCGATGTGGATGGCCGCGATCGTCACCCCGGCGCAGATCGTGGCGGGCGACATGCACGGGCTCAACACCCTCGAGCACCAGCCCGCCAAGGTGATGGCGATGGAGGGGCACTACCAGTCGCACCCCGAAGGCGCGCCGCTGATCCTGTTCGGCATCCCCGACAGCGAGGCGCGGACGGTGCGTTACGCCATCGAGATTCCCAAGGCCTCCTCCTTCATCCTCAAGCATGACTGGAACGCCCCGCTCGCCGGGCTCGACACGATCCCCGATGACGAGGAGCCGCCGGTGCCGGTCGTGTTCTGGAGTTTTCGCGTGATGGTGGGCATCGGCTTCGCGATGCTCGGGATCGGGCTGTGGAGCATGTGGGCGCGGTTCCGGGGCCGGCTCTACGACACACCCTGGCTGCACCGCGCCGCATTGGTGATGGGGCCCTCGGGCTTCGCCGCCGTCCTTGCCGGGTGGATCACCACCGAGGTCGGGCGCCAGCCTTTCGTCGTCTACGGCGTGCTGCGCACCGCCGACGCGGCGAGCCCGCTCGCCGCGCCCGCCGTGGCCGCCTCGCTGCTCGCCTTCGTGCTCGTCTACTTCGCGGTGTTCGGCATCGGCGTGTGGTACATCTGCAAGCTGATGGGCAAGACCCCTCAACCGGGCGAACCCGGCGTCAAGCGCGGCGACACCGGCCCGATCCGCACCGCCGGCATCACCCCCGGTCCGACGCAGAACCCGGGCGGCGAGGAGCCGTTGCCCGCCTCCAAGCCCGAGAAGGAGCCGGCGTGATCAACCCTGACCTCACCGTCATCTGGGCCTTCATCATCGCCTTCGCGGTCTTCGCCTATGTGGTGATGGACGGCTTCGATCTCGGCATCGGCGTGCTTTTCCCGACCTTCACCGTCGGGCGCGAGCGCGACCGGGCCATGAACTCGATCGCGCCGGTTTGGGACGGGAACGAGACCTGGCTGGTGCTGGGGGGAGGGGGCCTCTTCGCCGCCTTCCCGCTTGCCTATGCGGTGATCCTGCCGGCGACCTACCCGCTGATCATCGCCATGCTGCTCGGTCTTGTCTTCCGCGGCGTCGCCTTCGAGTATCGCTGGCGCGATCCGGGGCACCAGAGGTTCTGGGACCACGCCTTTACCGGAGGCTCCTTCGTCGCCGCGATGGCGCAAGGCATGACGCTCGGCGCGCTGCTGCAAGGCATCACGGTGGTCGACCGCGCCTATGCGGGCAGCTGGTTCGACTGGCTCACCCTCTACACCCTCCTCACCGGCCTCGGCACGGTCGCGGGCTATGCGCTGCTCGGCGCAACCTGGCTGATCTGGAAGCTCGACGGTCCCGAGCAGGCCCATGCGCGGAAGCTCGCGATCCGCGCCGGCGCCGCCACGATCGTGCTGATGGGCGCGGTCAGCCTCTACAACATCGGTCTCAAGCCCGAATATGCCGCCCGCTGGCTCTCCGCGCCCGAGATTTACTGGGTCGCCCCGGTGCCGATCGTCACCGCCATCGTCGCGCTGGCGCTGCTCCGGGCGATCCGGCGCGAGAGCCACTCGCGGCCCTTCTGGCTCGGCATCGCGCTGTTCTTCCTCGGGATGAGCGGGCTGGGCGTCACCATCTGGCCCTATGTCGTGCCCCCGGGCCTCACCATCTGGGACGCCGCGGCGCCGGAGCGCAGCCAGGTCTTCATGCTGGTCGGCGTCGCGATCACCATGCCGCTGATCATCGCCTACACCGCCTGGGCCTATTGGGTGTTCCGCGGCAAGGTGGCGGACGAGGGGTATCACTGATGTCCTCAAGTAGCGAAGCGGTAGGACACGAGTAATGCTCGCGCCGCCCGAGCCCGAACCGGAAAGGCCGCTCTGGCAGCGCCTCTTGTGGATGGCGGGCATCTGGGCGGCGAGCGTCACGGTGCTGGGGGTGGTCGCCTGGATCATCCGCCTGTGGATAGCCCCGTGACGGTGAAGGTCTGGTACGACGGTGCCTGCCCGCTGTGCCTGCGCGAGATTGCGCTGATGCGGCATCTCGACCGGCGCGGGCGCATCGCCTTCGTCGATGTCGCGGCCGGTGCCGACCCGTCCTGCCCGGTGGACCGCGCGGCGCTCCTCGCGCGTTTCCATGCCGAGGAGGACGGGGTGGTGCTGAGCGGTGCGGCGGCCTTTGCGGCGATGTGGCGCGCGATTCCGCTGCTGCGCCCGCTCGGCCTCGCGGCGCGGCATCCGCTGGTGTTCCGGATGCTCGAGGCGGGCTATGTCAGCTTCGTGCGGCTGCGCCCCCGGCTGCAACGCCTGCTTGCCTAGAAAGCCCTTGCCCTGACGTGCCGCATCGGCTGATCTGCCCGGCAAACATCACGGGAGAGAGACGCCGCATGACCTATTTCGGCGCGATGCAGAACGAGATCTACAACGCTGGCCTCCGAGGCATCCTGCCCACCTACCCGGTCGATTTCGCGACGCTGGAAAAGCGCGCGCACGAGGCGCTGGGGCCGAGCCTCACCAACTATGTCGCGGGCGGCTGCGGGGACGAGCACACGCAGGACCAGAACGCCGCCGCCTTCCGCCACTGGGGCATGGTGCCGCGGATGATGGTCGATTGCTCGGTGCGCGACCTGTCCGTCGAGCTCTTCGGCCACACCTATCCGACCCCACTGTTCATGGCGCCCATCGGCCTGAATGGAGAAGCCTCGCAGGACCGCCACGGCGACCTCGCCGCCGCCCGTGCCTCGGCGCTGACGGGGGTGCCGTTCTGCGCCTCGACCCTCGCCAACGACCCGCTCGAGGACGTGAAGGCCGCCTGCGGGGAGACGCCCGTCTGGTTCCAGCTCTACACGCCCAAGAACCGCGAGCTCGCCGAAAGCCTGATCCGCCGAGCCGAGGAGGCCGGCTACAGCGCGCTGGTGGTGACGCTCGACACCTGGGTGACGGGCTGGCGGCCGCGCGATCTCAACGCCTCGAACTTCCCGCAGCTGCGCGGCAAGGTGCTCCAGAACTACTTCACCGATCCCGTCTTCCGCTCGCTGCTTGCGCGCCCGCCCGAGGAGGACCCGGCGGCGGCGATCTTCACCTGGGCGGCGACCTTCGGGCAGGTGCTGACCTGGGACGACATGGCGTGGTTCAGGTCGGTGACGAAGCTGCCGATCGTGCTCAAGGGCATCTGCCACCCCGACGACGCGCGCCGCGCGGTCGATACGGGGGCGGACGCGATCTATTGCTCGAACCACGGCGGGCGGCAGGCGAACGGCGGGATCGCGACCATCGACTGCCTCGCTGATGTGGTAGCGGCGGCGGGCGACACCCCGGTGCTGTTCGACAGCGGCGTGCGCTCGGGCACCGACGCGGTGAAGGCACTGGCCCTGGGCGCGCGCGCGGTCGGGGTGGGGCGGCCCTACACCTATGGCCTGGCGCTCGGCGGAGCGGAGGGGGCCGCATGGGTGCTCCGCTCGATCCTCGCCGAGGCGGACCTGCTGATGGCGGTCAACGGCTACCCGACGCTCGCCGACGTGCGCGCCGCGGGGGCGCGGCGCACCGATCGTTAGGGGCTTTGCCAAACCAGGAGGCCCGGGCGCTCCTCCGCGGTCGACCTTGTTGACGTAGTCGTAACCATTTCTGCGCAGTCTGGCGTTACGACTCGTTTTATCCACAGTTTTGGTGTTAGCTGCGGCAACAAAAACAAAGCTCGATTCGGGGACGCGACCCATGGAAAGACCGACTATCTGGTCGAGCCGACCAGATCCGATGCGCCGTACCGTTTGCCTCCACGACGAGCATTCGCGGCGCGCGCGCTACGGCCGCTTGCAGCCGATGGAAGGCCGCCGGTCGCTGCTGTCGCGTCTCGCCGCGATCATCCAGACCGCCTGAGGCGGGTTCAGCCGCCCGCCTTCGCCAGCATCACCAGCTTGGTGTCGGTGAAGGCGAGGTAGCCTTCCTCGCCGCCTTCCGATCCGAACCCGCTGTCGCCGACCCCGCCGAAGGGCGTCTCGGGGGACGATACGATCAGCTGGTTGATCCCGACCATCCCCGCGCGTAGCGCCCGGCCGAGGTAATGCGCCTCGTCGAGGTCTGCGGAAAAGGCATAGGCGGCAAGGCCATAGCGCAGGCTGTTGGCGATTCCGACCGCATCCTCGATCCTCTCGAAGGGCACGATCCCGGCGATGGGGCCGAAGGGCTCCTCGGTCATGAAGCGGCTGTCGGGTGCGGGGTTGGCGATCACCGTGGGCGGGAAGAAATACCCCTGTCCGGGAAGCGCCGCGCCCCCGGCGACGACCTCGCCGCGGCCTTCGCCGGCATCGGCAACCACCTCTTCCATCGCGGAAATCCGCCGCGGATGGGCGAGGGGCCCCATGTCGACGCTCTCGTCCGCGCCGGGGTCGCCGACCTTGATCTTGCCCGCCCGCGCGGCGAACTCGGCAACGAAGTTGTCGTAGATCTCGCGGGCCACGAGGAAGCGGGTGGGGGAGACGCAGACCTGCCCGGCGTTGCGGAACTTGGTCGCCGCGCACATCGCCACGGCGCGCTCGAGATCGGCATTTTTGCTCACGATAACAGGCGCATGGCCGCCGAGTTCGGGGGCGAAGCGCTTCATGTGGCTGGCCGCCAGCGCGCCGAGCTGCTTGCCCACCGCGGTCGAGCCGGTGAAGCTCACCTTGCGGGTGACGGGCGAGGTGATGAGGTGCTCGGCGATCGGGCCCGGGTCGCCGTGGACGAGGTTCAGCACGCCTGAAGGCACCCCGGCATCGACGAAGCATTCAACCAGCATCTGCGCCGCGCCGGGCGTGTTCTCGGCGGGCTTGAGGATCGCGGTGCAGCCCGCGGCGAGCGCGCCGGCGATCTTCTTGGCGGGGAGGTTGATCGGAAAGTTCCAGGGGGTGAGCAGCACCGCAGGGCCGATCGGCTCGTGCGTCACGATCTGCGCGAGGAGTTGGGAGCCGCGCGTCGGGATCAGTCGGCCGCCGCGGCGCTTGGCCTCTTCGCCAAGGAAATCAATGACGTCGGCCGAGCCGATGATCTCGCCCACGGCCTGCGCCTTGGGCTTTCCCATCTCGGCGGTGATGACCCGGGCGATCTCGCCCGCCCGCTCGCGCAGGAGGTCGGCGGCGCGGCGCAGGATCGCGTGGCGCTCGGCGCCCGGGGTGGCGCTCCATGCCGGGAAGGCGTCGCCCGCCGCCTTGAGCGCGGCGTCGAGCTGGGCGGTCGAGGCCTTGGGGCACTGGCCGATGACGGCGCCGGTCGCGGGGTTCACGACGTCCATCGCGCCGGCCTCGCCCGTTTCGATCCACTGGTCGGCGATGAAGAGCTTGAGGGTCGGATAGGCGGTCATGGGAGGGGTCCTCGGGTTTCGGCGGGGCGGTGTTTCACGTGAAACATCGTTTTGGCGGGGGTCTCAGGCGGGTCTAGGAGGGGTCTAACACGGGTCAAGCGGGGGTCTGGACCGCCACGACGCGCTGTTCGATGGCCCCGAAGATCGAGTGGTTGGCGGCATCCCGCATCTCGATCCGCACGCTGTCCCCGGGCTGCATGAACGGCGTGCTGGGCTTCCCGTCGCGGATGGTCTCGATCATGCGGATCTCGGCGATGCAGGAATAGCCCGCGCCGCCCTCGGCGACCGGCTTGCCCGCGCCGCCGTCCGCGCCCTTGTTCGAGACCGTGCCGGTGCCGATGATCGTGCCCGCGGCGAGGTTGCGGGTCTTGGCCGCGTGCGCCACCAGCTGCGCGAGGTTGAAGGTCGCGTCCTGCCCGGCGTTGGCTCTCCCGAAGGGCTGGCCGTTGAGGTCCACCATCAGGGGGAGGTGGATGAGGTTGTCGGCCCACGCCTCGCCGAGTTCGTCCGGCGTCACCGCGACCGGCGAGAAGGCGCTCGCGGGCTTGGACTGGAAGAAGCCGAAGCCCTTTTCGAGCTCCGCCGGGATGAGGCCGCGAAGGCTCACGTCGTTCACCAGCATTAGCAGCCGGATGTGCGAGGCGGCGTCCTCGGCGCTCACGCCCATCGGCACGTCGCCGGTAATGCAGGCGATCTCGCCCTCCATGTCGCAGCCCCAGGCGGGGTCGCCGAGCGGGATGTCCTGCCGCGGGCGCAGGAAGGAGTCCGAGCCGCCCTGGTACATCAGCGGGTCGGAATAGAAGCTCTCGGGCACCTTGGCGCTGCGCGCCTGCCGCACGAGTTCGACGTGGTTGATGTAGGCGCTGCCGTCCGCCCACTGGTAGGCGCGCGGCAGCGGCGAGTGCGCCTGCCGTTCATGAAACCGCTCGCAGGGGACGCTCTCGTGCTCGACGTCGCGGGCGAGCACTTCGAGTTCGGGCGCGATGCGATCCCAGTCGTCGAGTGCGGCCTGAAGCGTGGGCGCGATGTAGCCCGCCGCGCAGCAGCGGGTCAGGTCCTTCGAGACCACCACCAGCCGCCCGTCGCGCGTGCCGTTGTCGAGGGTTGCGAGTTTCATTGCGATTTCTCCGGGGAGTCGATCTGGTTGTCGGGATGCGCCGCCGCGAAGGCGGGCAAGGCGAGGCAGGCGGCCTCGATGCGGGTGAGGTGGGGGTGCGCGGCGAGGTCGTAGGCGAAGCGCCGCGCGTTGTAGAGCTGCGGCACCATGACGATCTCGAACAGGCCGGGCGCCTCGCCGTGGAGGAAATCGCCCGCGCCAAGCTGCGCCAGCCGCGTCTCGACCGGCACCAGCGTGCGGGCGATCCAGTGGCGATACCAGGCGTCGATCTCGTCCTGCGCGTGGCCGAGCGGGTCCTTCAGATACTTGAGCACCGGCAGGTTGTTCACCGCGTGGATCTCGGTCGCGATGGCGTAGGCGAGCTCGCGCACGGTATAGCGGTCCTGGATTGCCTGCGGGAGGAAGGGGGCTTGCGGATAGGCCTCGTCGAGCCATTCGAGCAGCGCCATCGACTGCACCCGGTCGCGCCCGTCCGCCTCGAGCAGGGGGACCGAGCCGAAGGGATTGCGCCGCGTGTAGGCCGGGTCCTTGTTTGCGGCCGTGACGAGGTTGACGGGAATGTTCTCGAAGGAAAGGCCCTTAAGGTTGAGGGCGATCCTGAGGCGGTAGGAGGTCGACGAGCGGAAGTAGCCGTGGAGTTTCATCGTGCTCATGGGCCCGCCATTGCAGGCTTCACGCGGGCGGGCAAGGGGAAGGGCGGGGTTGGCGGGATGGGCCCGGCGAGGCGGGGCGCTGCTTCGATCGAACGGAGTTTGCGTCTGCCCTTCGATGCGGGGGAGGGAGCAGGGCCTCGGGTCCTCGGCCGGTGCTTGTGCGGGTGGAACTGGGGAGGCGTGCCCTTGTTCCGTCTTGGGTTGGGTCCGCCCACCGCGACAGAAGGGAGCGGGGCCCCGGATCAAGTCCGGGGCGGGGTGGGAGGATCGGGGCCAGTCGCGCGTGCGCGGATCCGGTCCGGGGGCGAGTCGGTGCGCAGCCCGGCGTCTTTAGGTTTGTCTCGCGCGGGCGAGGGAGCGTTGACCGGAGAAGGAAAGCCTTGCCCCGGGATCAAGCCCGGGGTGACGGGAAGGGGACGGCCTGCATCAGCCTCGCCTCACACCGGGGTCAGGGCGCGGCTGATCGTGTCGAGCAGCTTGGCGGGCGGACAGGGCTTGGCGAGGGTGGTCGCCCCCGGGCAGCGCGCCGCGACCGAGGAGGCGCTCTCGGGCTCGGAGTGGAGGATCACCGGCACGTCATCGTCGATGAGCTTCTGGGCGAGCTCGAAGGTGAGCCCGTCGGCCAGCTCCACGTCGAGCAGCGCGACGTCGGGCCGCTCCTTCTGGCAGGCGAGCATCGCCGAGGAGATGCCGGCGTGCGGCCCCTCGACCTCGTAGCCCGCCTCCTCGAAAGTGTCGCACAGGTCGAACGCCGTGATGTATTCGTCTTCGGCCACCAAGATTCGCAAAGCCATCGGTCCTCTCCCGTGTTGACGAATCCCACGGGGAGGGACTGTATCACGGTTTGGACGTCAGGCTTCGGCTAATCTCATCCATTCCTGCCGAATTGCGAGATGAAACCGATTTCGTCGCCCTGAGCGAGCAACTGGGCTTGTTCCACCCAGCGATCGCGGACGATCCGACCGCTGAAGCGCCCGAGTTTCGCGTCGATCCGCTCGATCTCGGCCGGGGTCCAGGCGGCGATCTGGGCGTAGGAGACGATCCCGAACTCCCCGAGCAGCGCGGCGAGCTTGGGGCCGAGGCCCTTGATGCGGGTGAGGTCGTCGCCGCTGCCCGGCGGCGGGACGGGGGCAGCGGGGGCGGGGGAGGCGGGCACCTCGACCCCGGCCTCGGCATCGGCCACGACCGAGGCGGTGGCGGTCACTTGCGCGTTGGCCATCGCCGAAAGGTCGCCCTGGATGGCCTCGATCCCCTTGGGCGAATCGATCAGCGCATGGTTGCGCCGGGCGGGCGCGGCGCCCTCCTCAAGCACGTCGCGGCCGATCCCGGGCGCGCCGTCCTCGTCGATCACCCGCGCCTTGCGGTTGCCGCGGGCGATCACCCATACGGCGATCGCGAGGACGACGAGGGCGAGCAGGATCAGCGGCAGATAGGCGGTGGCATCGGCGGACATGATGGACGTGGCTCCGGCAGAGAATCGCTTGGTCGGGGGAGCGCTCTAGCAGCCTCGCTGTGCCTTGCCCAAGCGCAGGTTGGCATCGGGCGGGCGGCTCAGGCGCGGGCGCGCCCCTCGTCCTCCTCCTCGTCGTCGTCCTCCTCCTCGGCCGCGACCTGTTTCCGGAAGAGCACCTTGTCGTTCTCGTCGAAGCCACGCCGCCAGATAACGAGGGCGTAGACGCCGAGCACCACCGGCACGCCGAAGACGAGCTCGGTCCATTCGGGGAGGAAGGTGAAGGCATAGCCGACCACCACCGCCGGCGCGGCGGCGTGGACCAGCGCCCAGCGCCAGTTCGACACCGGCGCCTTGAGCAGGCTCTTGAGCAGCAGCGCCTTGACGAGGCTCGACACCGCCAGCGCCACCAGCAGCGCGCCCGCGGCGGCGGCGGCCTGGTAGCCGCGCCCGAGTTCGAGGTGGTCGGCGAGGCGGATGAAGGCGATCGTCAGCACCGCCTGGAGCGCGATGATCCCGACCGAGATCGCAAGGTTGCGTTTCCTCGCGATGTAGACGAGCACGCTCTCCGAGACGACCGCCATCGAGGCGACCACCTCGGCGGCGAGCAGGAAGGCGAGCGCGGCGGTGCCGGCCACATAGGCCGGGCCCCACAGGCCCATCACCGCCTCGCCGGGCACCCCCAGCACCAGCGCGATGCCGAGCTGGATGGCGATGATCCAGAACCCCACCTGCCGCACCTGCGCGGCAATCGCCTCCATGTTGCCGGTGCGCAGGTTCTTGGTGATGACCGGCGAGAGGATCGGCTCGAAGCTTGTCTTCAGCTTCTGCGGCAGCGAGGCGATCTGCTGGGCTGCGTAGTAGATGCCCACGGCTGAGGGGGGCGCGAAGAGGCCGAGGATGAAGATGTCGAGCAGCCGCGTACCGCGTTCGATGGCGTCGGCCCCGACCAGCGGGAAGGCGCGGCTCGACATTTTCAGCATGGCGCGCGGGGCGGGGCGCCAGCCCCGCGGCAAGCCGTAGCTCCTGAGGAAAGGCCACAGCGCCGTCAGCAGCCCGGCATAAATCGAGGCGATGAAGGCGAGCGCGAGGCCCGCATCGCGGGTCGCGGGGATGTAGAAGAACACCCCCGCCCCGATCGAGATCGTCCACGGCTCGACCACCGCCCGCGCCCGCACCGTCGTGGCGATGTCGAAGCGGTAGGCCTGCGCCGCGAGCAGGATCTCGGTCACGGCGAAGGCGGGGATGGTCGCGACCAGCCAGATGTCGAGCGCCGAATTCATCCCGTTGGGGAACATCGGCTCGGGGAAAACCAGCAGGATCGCGGCCGCGATCGCCGAATAGCCGAGCGCCAGCAGGATGCCGTCATAGACGAGGTTCGTCTCCGCCGCCCGGTTCTCGCCCGCGCCCACTGAGAGGCGCTGCGCAAGCCCGCGCTTCTCGCCGAGGGAACAGACCAGCGCGACGATCTCGATCAGCACCAGCGCCGAGGCGAAGCGGCCCAGCGCCTCGGCCCCGTAGAGGCGGGTGGCGATGACGAGGAAGGGGATGCGCGCGATGAGGCGGACGACGAAGCCCAGCGTGTTGGTCCGCCCGCCCTTGGCGATCGCGGCGAGATCGTCGCTCTCCTCGCCGCTGGGGGGAACGGCGGCGGAGGCGGGCGGGGCAGCGGGCGGGAGGCTCACGCCGTGAGGTCCTTGGCGTCGCTCTCGAGCTCGGCACGCAGGGGGCGGGCGAGGAGCTGCGCGACCACGGCGCGCGCCTCGGCGCCCTTCAGGATCGCGTCGACCGCGGCGACGATCGGCATGGCGATGCCGCGCGCCTCGGCCAGCGCCGCGAGGACCGGCGCGGTGTGCGCGCCCTCGGCCACGGTGCGCCGGTCGGCCATCAGCGCCGCGGCCTGCGCCCCTTCGCCCAGCGCCTTGCCGAGGCTGAAGTTGCGGCTCGACATCGAGGAGCAGGTCAGCACGAGGTCGCCGAGGCCGCACAATCCGCTGAGGGTCTCGACCTCGGCGCCCAGCGCCTCGCCGAAGCGCAGCATCTCGGCATAGCCCCGTGCGATCAGCGCGGCGCGGGCGTTCTGGCCGAGGGCGAGGCCCTCGACCACCCCGCAGGCGATGGCGAGCACGTTCTTGACCGCCCCGCCGATCTCCGCGCCGGTGACGTCGTCGGAATAGTAGGGTCGGAAGGCGGGCCGGGCGATGGCCGGGGCGAGCCGCTCCCATTGCGCGCGCCCGCCCTCGCAGGCGAGGGTGACCGCGGTGGGAAGGCCGCTCGCGACCTCGTGGGCGAAGGTCGGGCCGGAGAGGACGGCGATGGCGCTCCCCGGCGAGGCCTCGCGCGCGACGTCGTTCATCAGGCGCCCGGTGCCCGCCTCGATGCCCTTGGAGCACAGCACGAGGTCGCGCGGGGGACGGGCGAGCCCCTGGAGCACGCGGCCCAGCACCTGCGCGGGGGTGACGACCAGCACGGTGTCGAGCCCCGCGAGCTCGGCGAAGTCGCCGGTGGCGCGGATGGTCGGGGCGAGGGTGGCCGAGGGGAGGTAGAGCGGGTTGCGGTGCTCGGCGTTGATCGCCTCCACCACCTCGGGCTCGTAGGCCCACAGCACCACCTCGCGCCCGTCGGAGGCGAGCATCTGCGCGAGCGCCGTGCCCCAGGCGCCGGCGCCGATCACGCCGATGGCGGGAAGCGACGTCACGCCTTCACCCCCGCGCCGCGCACCGCCTCGGCAGCCGGGTCGAGCGGCCAGCGCGGACGCGCGACGAAATCGAGCGGGTCGCCCGCGAAGCCTTCGCCCTCGAGCGCGAGCCGCTCGCAGCCCGCCCAGGCGATCATCGCGGCGTTGTCGGTGCAGAGCGCGAGCGGCGGCGCGGTGAAGCGCATCGCGTGCTTCGCCGCGAGGGCCTCCAGCGCCGCGCGCACGATCTTGTTCGCCGCCACCCCGCCCGCGACCACCAGCGCCGGGAAGGGCCCCGCGCTGTCCAGCGCGCGCTCGAGGCGGTCGATCAGGCACTCCACGGCGGCCTGCTGGAAGCTCGCGGCGATGTCGGCCGGGCGATGCGCCCCGCTCTCGACCGCACGCAGCACCGCGCTCTTGAGGCCCGCGAAGGAGAAGTGGGGTTCGCTCGAACCCTTGAGCGGACGGGGCAGGGGCACCGCCCTCGGGTCGCCCTCCAGCGCCAGCCGCTCCACCGCCGGGCCGCCGGGATAGCCGAGCCCCAGGATCTTGGCGGTCTTGTCGAAGGCCTCGCCCAGCGCATCGTCGATGGTCGTGGCGAGGCGGCGATACTGGCCGACCCCCTCCACCGCGAGGATCTGGCAATGCCCGCCCGAGACCAGCAGCAGGAGATAGGGGAAGGCGAGCCCTTGATCCGCGAGCCGGGGCGACAGCGCGTGACCCTCGAGGTGATTGACCGCCAGCAGCGGCTTGCCCGACGCCATCGCGAGCGCCTTGGCGCTCACCAGCCCGACCATCACCCCGCCGATCAGCCCCGGCCCGGCGGTGGCGGCGATGGCGTCCAGCTCGGCAAGGCCCACGCCCGCCTCGGCCATCACCTTCTCCAGCATCGGCGCGAGGCGCTCGGCATGGGCGCGGGCGGCGATCTCGGGGACGACGCCGCCATAGGGAGCGTGCTCGGCCTCCTGGCTGGCGATCGCCTGCGCGATGATCGTCCCGTCGCCGCGCACCAGCGCGACCGCGGTCTCGTCGCAGCTCGACTCGATGCCGAGGACGAGGGGCCCCATGGAGGTGTGCGTTGACGATCCCATCCGGCTTCCATCTAGTCGCTATGGCGGGTAGGGCAAGCGGGCATGACTGACGCATCCGCACCCGCGCCCAAGCTGCGCCTCGGCACCCGCAACTCCCCCCTCGCCATGGCGCAGGCCCACGAAACCGCGCAGCGCCTGTGCGCCGCGCACGGCTGGCCGGCGGAGGCGGTGGAACTCGTCCCCGTGCTGGCGAGCGGGGACAAGGTGCTCGACCGCCCGCTCGCCGAGATCGGCGGCAAGGCGCTGTGGACCAAGGAACTCGACCAGTGGCTCGGCGAGGGGCGCATCGACCTGTCGGTCCATTCGGCCAAGGACGTCGAGACGATCCGCCCGGCCGAGTTCCACTTCCCCGCCTTTCTGCCGAGGGCCGACCGGCGCGACTGCCTCGTGGGCGCGGCGAGCATCGCCGCGATCCCGCAAGGCGCGGTCGTCGGCACCAGCGCGCCGCGGCGGGCGGCGCAGCTCCTCAACCTGCGCCCCGACTGCAAGGTCGTGACCTTCCGCGGCAATGTCGCCACCCGCCTCGCCAAGCTCCAGGCGGGCGAGGCCGACGTGACCTTCCTCGCCGCCGCGGGGCTCGAGCGGCTTGGGGAGAGCGGGGTCGGGCACCCGCTCGCCTCGGAGGACTGGATTCCGGCCGCCTCGCAGGGCGTCATCGCGCTCGAATGCCGCGCCGACGACGCGGCGACGAGCGCGCTCCTCGCCGCCATCGACCACGCTCCGACGCGCGCGGAACTGGAGGCCGAGCGCGCACTGCTCGCCGAATTGGGCGGCACCTGCCACTCGCCGGTCGCGGTGCTGTGCGAGCTTGCCGGGGGCGAACTCGCCATGCGCGCCGCGCTCTTCAGCCCCGACGGGGCCGAGCGGATCGAGGGCACCGCGCGCTTCGCCCCGGGCGACCATGCGCCGGTGCGGGCGCTTGCCGCGGACCTGCTCGCGCGGGCGACGCCGGGCATCGCGCCGCATTTCCGCGCGGGCGGCTAGGAATGCACCTCCTCGCGCTCAGGCCCGAGCCGGGCCTTTCCGCGACGGTGGAGCGGGCGGAGGCGCTGGGCCTCGCGATCACCGGCCACGCCCTCTCCGCAATCCGTGCCGTCGCCTGGGACTGCCCCGATCCCGCCGCGATCGACGGCCTCCTGATCGGCAGTGCCAACGCGATCCTCCACGGCGGGCCGAACCTCGCGCGCCTGCTCGACAAGCCCATCCATGCCGTCGGCGAGGCGACCGCCGCCGCCGCACGGGCCGCGGGGTTCACCGTGGCGATGACGGGGAGCGGGGGCCTTCAGGGCGTGCTCGACCGGGTTCCCGGCCCCTGCCACCTGCTGCGCATCGCGGGCGAGGAGCGGGTGCCGCTCGCCCCGCCGCCGGGCGTCACCTTCGCCGAGGTCGTAGCCTATCGCAGCGTTCCCCTGCCGCTCGATCCCGCCGCGCCGCTCCTCGCCTCGGGCGAGGCGCTGGTGCTGCTCCACTCGGCCGCCACCGCGCGCCACTTCGCCGCCGAATGCGACCGTCTGGGGCTCGCCCGCAAGCGCATCGCCCTCGCCGCGCTCGGCCCGCGCATCGCGGCGGCGGCGGGGGCAGGGTGGCGCGCGCTCCACACTGCGCCGCGCCCCGACGAGACCGCGCTGGTGCAATTGGCATTTGACTTGTGCAGCCGACCGCGCTCCATTCCCGGCTCGCCGCCCCGGCAGCCGTGACGCGCGGCGCCGGAGACAGGGACACAAGGTCGCAAGAACGGACACGGATGGCATCGCAACCCGGACCATCGCCGCACATCATGGCCCGCAGGCCCTCTTCGGGCCGGGGCGCGCTGCTCGCCGCCGTGCTCGCCTTCTTCGCCGGGGGCGGGCTGGCGGGCTGGCTGGTGTGGTACAATGTCGCCGGCGCGGGCGTGGGCACCCCGCCCGCGGCGCAGGCCTCGGTGGCGGGCACCCACACGGACGAAGCCATCGGGGCCACGCCCGCGGTGACCGCCAACCCGACGCCGCTCACCGCCGCGATCCAGGCCGAGCAGACCGCCGAGCGCGTCGCCGAGCAGCAGGGCGGGCTCGACCAGCGCCTCGCCGCCGCCGAGCAGCGCCTCACCCGGCTCGACCTCCAGGCCCAGGCTGCCGCCGGCAACGCGGCGCGGGCAGAGAGCCTGCTGATCGCCTTCGCCACCCGCCGCGCGGTGGAGCGCGGGGCCGAGCTCGGCTACCTCGCCGACCAGCTGCGCCTGCGCTTCGGCGACCAGTGGCCCAATGCCGTGGGCACGGTCATCGAGTTCTCGCGCCGCCCCGTGCGGCTCGACAGCCTCGTGGCGCGGCTCGAGGGGCTGGGGCCGCAGCTGCGCGCGAGCAGCGAGGGGCCCTCGTGGGCGGCCTTCGAGCGCGAGCTCGGCCAGCTCTTCGTCTTCCGCCGCGAGACCACCCCTTCGCCGCAGCCCCAGCGCCGCCTCGAACGCGCGCGCTGGGCGCTCGAACAGGGGCGCTACCAGGCGGCGATCGACGAGGTGCGCGGGATGCCGGGCGCCGACAAGGCGGAAGCCTGGATCAAGGACGCGGAGCGCTACAAGCAGGCGATGGACGCGCTCGAGGTGATCGAGACCGCCGCGGTGCTCGACCAACGGGGCCTGCGCGACGGCGCGGGCAACCCGGTGCAGCAGTTGAGCCCGCTTGTGGTGCCTTAGCCGAAGCCGCAAGGCCCGTGCGCGGGCGATGGGACGCTCGACTGGCAAACTTGGTCCGTCACCCCAGCGAAAGCTGGGGCCTAGGGCGTCGCAGCGCGGCTCCCGCGATTACGATGGGCGGGCTGGAAGGAAGGCGGCTGATCGCGGCGAGGCAGGCAGAGCCGGGGCGTCACGATGCACCATCCGGCCCGGGGCCCCAGCTTTCGCTGGGATGACGGACTGTCGGGTGCGACCTACCCCCGCAGCAGCTCCGGCAGATCGCCCGAAACCCCGCGTGCCTCGTCCATGAAGAACTGCTTGAGCACCGGCGTCCTCTGCACCGCCGCCATCCCGAGCCGGCGCACAGCGCTCGCGGTCTTGCCGGGAACGCCGAACAGGCGGGTGAGGCCGTCGGTCGCCAGCGCGACCATGAAGCTGTCGAGCCCGCGCCACGTCTCGTAGCGCTTCAGCACCTCGGGATCGCCCGGATCGAGTCCGAGCCGCGCGCCCTCCGCCAGCACCTCGACCAGCGCGCCGACGTCCCTCAAGCCGAGGTTCAGCCCCTGCCCTGCGATGGGGTGGATGCCGTGGGCGGAATCGCCGATCAGCGCGAGGCGTTCGCCGGTGATCTTGGCGGTGTGGTGGAAGCCGAGCGGATAGGACGAGCGGTGGCCGACGCTCAGCACGCGGCCCAGCACCCCGCCCATGCGCTTCTCCACCTCGGCGAGGAAGGCGCGGTCGCCGAGCTTCGTCACCCCCGCAGCGTCCTCCTCCGAGACGGTCCACACCAGCGAAGAGCGGTGGGTGCCGTCGGCGTCGTCGTTGAGCGGCAGCAGGGCGAAGGGCCCGGCGGGGTAGAAGATCTCCCAGGCGACATTCCCGTGCGGCTTCTCGTGCGTCAGGCCGCAGATGATCGCGCGGTGGCGGTAGTCCCACTTGGCGATGGTGATACCGGCCGCATCGCGGGTCGGCGACTGGCGGCCTTCCGCGGCGACCATCAGCCGGCCCTTCATCTTGCGCCCGTCGGCGAGCACCGCCGCGACGCCGTATTGCGAACGCTGGCGCTCGGTGACGGTGGCGCGCGAGGTCCATTCGATCAGCGGCTCCTTCGCCGCCGCCTCGAACAGCGCGAGGCGCAGGCGGCGGTTGGGGAACATCCGCCCCAGCGTGCCGTCGCCCGGGCCGGGCACGAAGTCGAGCCGCCCGGGCTTGTTCTGGTCGGTCACGGCGATCGCGGCGATGTCGCAGGCGAACTCCTCGAGGCCCGCCGCGATGCCGATGTTCTCGAAGAGGTGCCAGCTCGCGGTCGAGATCGCGGTGGCGCGGTCGTCGAAGCCCTCCGCAGTCAGTTCCGCCGGGTCGGCGCGGTCGATCACATGGCTCGAGAGGCCCTTCTTCGCCGCGGCCAGCGCCAGGGTCATGCCGACGAGGCCCCCGCCGAGGATCACGAGATCGCGCGTATTGTCCGAAGTCGCTGTCACGTGGGGCCGCTCCGATTGCGAAGTCATGCCCCGATGCCTAGAGGGTAGCGCGTGCCGCACGCAAGAATCTTCCCGCGCCCGATCCGACAAATCGCTGCATGGCTCGTTGCGCTCGCCGCAAGCCTGGTGCTGGCGCTGCCGGCGACGGGGCAGGGGACGGGCGCCGGCGCGGCGCGGTTCGGCGACCAGAACATCGCGGTGGCGCTCCATGCCGAGGGCGCGCCGGTCGAAGGCCGGGAGTGGCTGCTCGCTCTGCGCTTCACCCCACGCGCGCCGGAATGGCACGGCTACTGGGCGAACCCCGGCGATGCGGGGGTGGGGATGCAATTGAGACTCGACCTGCCGCCCGACTGGGAGGTGGGCGAGGCGCGCTATCCGGTGCCGCAGCGGCTGCTTATCAGCGGGCTGATGAACCACATCTACGAAGGGCCCTACACGGTGCTGGTCCCGGTCGTGCCGGGGCCGAGCGTGAGGTCCTTCACGGGCCCGCTGCGGGGTCGGGTCGAGTATCTCGCCTGCACCGACCAGATCTGCGTGCCGCAGGATGCGGTGCTCGAGGCGCGCGCGGGCGGCGATTTCGCGCGCTGGCGGGCGGGCGTCGCGCCGCTCCTCGACAGCGAGGCGCGCTTCGCGATCCGGGGCAGGACCCTGCGCCTCGCCATCCCGCTGCCCGAGAGCATGGCGCTTGCCGACCCCCACGTCTTCATCGCCAACGAGCGGCTCGTCGCCTACGCCGCGCCCCAGACCTTCCGCCGCGACGGCGACCTGCTGGTGGCCGAGATCCCGCTCGACCCCTACGGCACGGGCCGGGCCGAGACGCTGTCGGGCATCCTCGCCTTCGGGGGCGGGGCCAGTAACGGGGAAGGCGTGCGCTTCACCGCCGCGCTCGGCGCTGTGCCGGGTGGGGGCGAGGTGATCGCCGGGCCGCAGCAGGCTGCCGCGCCGCCGCTGTGGACCCTGATCCTCGGCGCGCTCGCGGGCGGGCTACTCCTCAACATCATGCCCTGCGTCTTTCCCATCCTGAGCCTCAAGGCCATCGCCCTCGCCCGCGCCGGCGAGAGCGAGGCGCGCGCCCGGTCCGAAGGGCTGGCCTATACCGCGGGCGTGGTGCTCGCCTGCCTCGCGCTCGGCGCGCTGCTGCTCGCGCTTCGGGCGGCGGGAGAGCAGGTGGGCTGGGCCTTCCAGCTCCAGGAGCCCGCCGTGGTGGTCGCGCTGCTGGTTCTCGCGGGCGCGATCACCGCGAACTTCGCCGGGCTGTTCGAGCTGCCCGCGATCTCCGTCAACCTCGGCGGCGAGCGTACCGGGGCCTTCGCCACCGGGCTCCTCGCGGCTTTCGTCGCGACGCCCTGCACCGGGCCCTTCATGGCCGCCGCTCTCGGCGCCGCGCTGCTGCTGCCGGTGCCGCAGGCGCTGCTGCTGTTCGGGATGCTCGGGCTTGGGCTGGCGCTGCCCTTCCTGCTGCTCGGCTTCGTGCCCCCCTTGCGGCGGATGCTCCCGCGGCCCGGCCCGTGGATGGAGCGCTTCCGGCGGATCATGGCGATCCCCATGCTGCTCACCGCGCTCGCCCTGCTGTGGCTGACGGTGCAGCTTGGCGGGCGGCCCTTCGGCCTCATCGCGCTGGTGCTGGTGGCGGGGGTGGTGCTCGCGCTCTTCGTGGTCGGCAGGCTGCAACGCGGGGGCAAGATGGCCTGGCCTGCCTTCGGCCTCGTCGCCGCGCCATTCGTCGCCTTCGCCGCGATCGGGCTGCCATCCGTCTATGCCGCGGGCCGCGCCGAGGCGAAGGCGAGCATCCTCGCCCCCCAAGCCTTCAGCGCCGAGGCCCTCGTTGCCGCGCGCGCCTCGGGCCGCCCCGTGTTCCTGTGGTTCACCGCCGACTGGTGCGTGACCTGCAAGGTCAACGAGGCCGCCTCTATCGAGCGCGAGAGCACCCGCGCCGCCTTCGCGAAGGCGGGCGTGGTGGCGATGGTCGGCGACTGGACGAAGCGCGACGAGGCGATCACCCGCTTCCTCACCGAGCAGGGCGCGGCGGGCGTGCCGCTCTACCTGTGGTATGCCCCCGGCGCTAGCGCGGCGGAGCAGCTTCCGCAGGTATTGACGCCAGAGCTTCTGGAGCGACAAGCGCTGGCGCAGGCGCCGGCGGCAGCTGGGAGCCCCGGCACGCGGTGACGAGCGCCATCGGCAGGGGGCTGGGGTTGAGCCGCACCAGCCCCGCGCCCGGCACGGTGACGGTCGCCTCGCGCTCGGGCTTCAGCGCTGCCCATTCGCGCTGCGTCGCGGGCACCTCGCCCTGCCACACCGTCCGCCCTCCGCGGTCGGTCGCCTCGACCGGAAAACGTCCGATCCAGCCATTGCCGATCAGCGCCAGCAGCGCGCTCGCGCCCTGGTCCGCGGGAACATGGCGGGTGATCCTGAGGCGCGCGGCGGGATTGTCGGGTTCGAGGCACTCGATCGAGAGCAGCACCGGCTGGCCCGGCACGCCGTAGACGAGCCGCAGCGGGTTCTCGGTGCTCGCCCACAGCGCGCCGGTCACGTCGGGCGAGGCGAGCGGCGTCGAGGGTCCGGTCGGCTCCAGCAGCGAGACGCGCGCCACGGCGCTGTCGGTCGGGGGCGGCTTGCAACCCGCCAGCCCCGCGACCGCGAGCAGGGCGACCGCGATGGACCTGCGCATCACCGGGCGCGGATGAAGGCGCGGATGTCGGCTGAGAGCTTGGCCCGGTCCTCGTCGCGGACATACATCATGTGCCCCGCGTCGTAGTACTTCCACGTGATCCGCTCCTGCGGGATGCCGCTGCGCTTCAGCGAATATTCCGCACCGAAAAAGGGCGTCGCGAAATCATACCAGCCTTGCGCGTTGAACAGGCGCAGGCCTGCGTTCTGCCGCATCGCCCGGCCAATCAGCGGGGCGACGTTGAGATAGGCACCGCGCCCTTGACCGCCCAGCGACCAGTCCCAGTGACGCCCCGGCTCGCTGCCGATCGACTGGTACTCGCGGTCCGTGCGGTAGCCCAGCGTCTCGCGCGACCACTGGTTGATCGCGGCGGTGTAGCCCGCGTCGATGCCGTAGAAGCTGGGATCGTTGTCGGGATACTCGCCGGCATTGTCGTAGTCAGTGCCGGTGTAGCGCGCGTCGAGCCGCCCCACGGTGAGGCCGCGGTCGCGCAGTAGCTCCTTGTAGAAGCGCTGGTCGGTGACGCGCAGGTTCGCCTGCTCGAGATAGGTCTCGCTGAGGCCGGTGAGCCGCGCGAGTTCGCGGCGCACCGCGGCGCGCTCCTCGGCCGGCAGGTCCTCGCCCTTGAGCAGCGCCGTCGCATAGGGCCCGATCGCGTAGCGCCGCGCCTCCTCGGCGATCGCCTCGACCGAGGGCGCCTGCACCATGCCGTGATAGTAGGCGGCCGCCGCCATGTTGGGCAGGGTGACGATGTAGGCCATCTCGTTCCCCGGCGTCGGCTCGCGGCCCGCGAAGTCGAGGATCGTCGAGATCAGGATCAGCCCGTTGAGGCCCACGTCGTTGTAGGTCGAGCCCTCGAGCTCGTCGACGACCATCGCGGTGCGGCTGGTGCCGTAGCTCTCGCCGCCGAGATATTTCGGCGAGGACCAGCGGTTGTTGTCGTTGATCCAGCGCCGGATCACCTGGGCGACGGCGCGGCCGTCCTGCCTGAGGCCGTAGAACTTCTTGGGATCGGTGCCCTGCGTGAGATGACTGAAGCCCGTGCCCGGCGGATCGATGAACACGAGGTCGGCGACATCGAGCAGGCTGTCCGGGTTGTCGAGCAGCGGATAGGGCGGCGCCCCGTCGTCGCGCGCGTCGCTGGGGATCGCGACCCGCTTAGGCCCGAAGGCGCCCATCTGCAGCCACACCGAGCCCGAGCCCGGCCCGCCGTTGTAGATGAAGAACACCGGCCGCGTCGGATCGACCGGGGTCTTCACGTAGGAGGTGGTGACGATCACCGCCTCGGCCTTGCCCTCGTCGCTCGACAGGATCGTGTCGGCGATGGTCGCGCGGTAGTTGACGCGCTGCCCGCCGAAGGTGCCGGCGAGATCGCGGGTGCGCACCTGCGGCTCGGGCGCGAGGGCCGGCTTGGCGGCAGCCTCGGACTTGGGCGCATCCTGCGCGAGAGTGGGAACGGCAAGGGCGAGAGTGCTGGCAGCGGCCAGCGCGGCAAGGAATCGGGCGTTCATGGGCCGAGGTGAGTGACAGGGTTGCGCGGGCGGTTCAAGGGGAGGAGCTAAGCCTTACCCCCCATCCGCTTGTAGCGCGTCTTGCCGAAGCGGGTCTTGCGCGTCCCCGGCTTGCCCTCGTTGCTGCGGCCCACGATTGGCGCGCGCTTCTGGTCGTCGGGGAGGCCCAGTTCGTCCGCCTCCAGGCGGCGGATCTCGTCGCGCAACCGGCCGGCTTCCTCGAACTCGAGGTTCGCCGCCGCATTGCGCATCCGCTTCTCAAGATCCTCGATGTAGCTTCTGAGGTTGTGGCCGACGAGGTTGTTGCGCTCCTCGTCGCCGGTGTCGATCACCACGCCGTCCTGCGAGGCGGTGTGCGCGACGATGTCGTGGATGTTGCGCTTGATGGTCTGCGGGGTGATCCCGTGCGCCTCGTTGTATTCCTGCTGCTTGGCACGGCGGCGGTCGGTCTCGGCGAGGGCGCGCTCCATGCTGCCGGTGATGCGGTCGGCGTAGAGGATCACCCGCCCGTCGACGTTGCGCGCGGCGCGGCCGATGGTCTGGATCAGCGAGGTTTCCGAGCGCAGGAAGCCTTCCTTGT